>Ga0307425_1001022_pt1 | contig 17198 bp, 22 predicted proteins | sample SalMarWE160330MG_FD_202152 | JGI IMG/M metagenome (GOLD analysis project Ga0307425, IMG submission 202152) | Salt marsh sediment microbial communities from the Plum Island Ecosystem LTER, Massachusetts, United States - WE1603-30 | ecosystem: Environmental > Aquatic > Marine > Intertidal zone >... | reverse complement strand
AATAAGGGTTATATGTTTACAATTTCAATAGGTGATCAAAGGAGATGCAATCTGTGGAAAGAAGAAGCTATAACTGGTTTGAAAAACGCCGCAAAACAAAAGGTTTAGAGCTAGCTCATGAGCAGATATCGAAAGCCTTTGACACCGTGACTTGGCTTCATAAAGCGATGACGAGTTTTTCAGAGAAAAACTTCGACGAAGCCAAGAAGTACATTGAAAACCTGTACAAGGCTGAAGAAGAAGTTGACAAGTTACGGACAGATGTCTTCATGGAGTTGTCTAAAGGCATTGCTCTCGTGGCTGATTATCGCGAAGACCTGTTGCATCTAGTGAAAAGGCTGGATACTCTGGCTGACCATACTAAAGATGCGGCAAGATGCTTGGAGATGCTTGCAGAAGCAGAAATCCCTCAGGAACTGTGCGGAAAAACAGTGGTTATGACTGCGAAACTTGTGGAAACAGCTCAAGCCTTGCGCAACAGCATCGAAAAGATTTCATCTAATCCTGCTGAAGCGATAGATAAAGCTAAAAAAGTTGGAGAAATGGAACACGTCCTTGACGAGGAGTATCTGAGTACTAAAAGCTTGTTTGTCAAGTACGGCGCGAAAGTCAACTGTGGAGCCATGGTAATTTTTGACGATTTAATCGAGTTCATCGAGCATGCAGCAGACATGTGCGCAGACACAGCAGACTACATCCTTGTACTCTCAAACAGAGAATAAACGTGAACTGTCACTACGTTTTTCCCGTTTCTTTTTTTAGGTGAAGCTCTCTATAGCGTGGAAAAACTTGTACCCCCTCTATAAATAGATTAAACTACCAGTTGACTGGACTAGCGTGTTAGTGGCTAGCTGTTCGGAACAGACCATAACCCCCTTATATAAAGGAGGGATGTTCTTTCTGGTCGATAGAGACAACGTCAACTTGAGTCTTCTTCTTTCAACATGAGAGGATTGAAATAGTTGGCTGATAAAATTTTATATGTCACTGCACGTAGAAAGCTTTAAATACGCTATCACGGTGATTTTGTTGTTTTTCGAGAGGGGAATGTGTTTGCAGAGATTGGGTAAAGTGCTTCATGTGACTCCTTCTCAGAACGTTGTTGTTAAGGCTGACAAAACCCCGAAAATCGGTTCCGCAGTCGTTGACGAGAATTTGAAGGTTGTTGGGAAAGTCTTTGATGTTATAGGCCCTGTGCCTTCGCCTTACGTAGTTGTAAAACCAGCGATTAAGGAACCTAAAAAGCTAAGTGATAAGCAGCTGTACTTGCTTCTCTCGAAAAAGCAACGGAGCAAAAAACATGAGTAAAGAAAATAAGCTGCATAAAGATGTAAACCCCTCATCGTCAGCGCAACGTGCTGAATCCTTCAAAGTTCAATCATGCCCAGAATGCGGCAGCACTCGACTCATGCGCGACTACGAGTGCGCTGAAATAGTCTGCATGGACTGCGGTTTCGTGGTGGCAGCCAAAATAGCCGACAGAGGACCCGAATGGAGGGCCTTCGACGACGAGCAGAGGTCAAAACGAACAAGAGTCGGCGCCCCCCTAACATATACTATTCACGACAAAGGCTTATCAACGACAATTGATTGGCATGACCGCGACGTATACGGCAAGAGCCTCTCCCCTGGGCAGAAAGCGCAGGTGTACCGCCTTAGGAAATGGCAGCGGCGCATAAGAGTTTCAGACGCGACAGAACGCAATTTGGCGTTTGCTTTGTCTGAAATCACAAAAATCTCCAACAACTTGAACCTTCCCAAAAACATTCTGGAAACCGCCTCAGTTATTTACAGGAAAGCAGTGAAGGAGCGGTTAATACGTGGCAGGTCGATTCAGGGCGTGACTTCGGCAGCGATTTACTTGGCGTGCAGGCAGTGCGGGTTACCCAGAACCTTGGATGAGATAGCTCAGGCGTCCACTGTGAACAAAAAAGAAATAGGTCGCAGCTACCGTTTCCTAATTAAAGAGCTTGACTATTCTATTCCACCGCTTAGACCCAGCCAGTACATAACCAAGTTTTCCAACCAGCTGACAATGCAAGGGAAGGTTGAGGAAATCGCGCACAAGATTTTGGCAGCGGCAAAAGAACTTAAACTCACTTCGGGTCGTGGCCCAACAGGTATTGCCGCGGCTGCGAGTTACATCGCTTCCGTCTTGACAGGGGAACGAAAAACGCAGAGGGAAATAGCGGAAATCGCACAGGTGACTGAGGTTACCATTCGAAACCGCTACAAGGAACTTGTTGAAAGGCTGATGTTCCAAATAAGCATTTGATGAAGCCAACTCTTTTCCTTTTCATTTTTTCTTTAGCATTTTGAAGAGGCAACTTCGGGCTTATAGTGCAAAGTGTTATAGCTTCATCCCAAGAAATGATTTTGCAGAAAACGAGTTTGCGAGGTTATTCATTGGTTAGCTGCCCGAATTGTGGAACAGAAGTAGCCACCGCCGTTAAATGCTGGACAGTAGCACATGCAAAACACAAAGCCAGAGGAGACATACCCGAATTTCGAGTAGGAATCTTCAAGTGCCCCAAATGCAATTCCAAATTCAGGTCCAAAGTAGACGCAACAACGAATCCAGCGAAAACAAACCTTAAAGACCTAGTCGCAAAAACTAAAGAGATACATGAAGGGCTCACGCAGACTCTGAGGAGCCTGCATGAAAATATAAAGACGTTGGAAACGGATCGGGCGACCTTGTTGGTGGAAATTGATAATCTCAAAAAAGTTGCACAGTCACGAGCCAACGCCCTTGAGACTGAGGTAAACCGGTTGCGCGAAGAGCTAAAGTCGCTAAGAGAACTTTTAGGCGCCAGCAAAGAAGTGGATTAGCGGTTTTCAAGTTTAAAAGTTGAGTTGTGGTACGTTATTTTTTTAAGCATGTGTGTCGTTAATCTTGAGTTATGCCCTATCAGTTTACCTTCGACCTTTCAAAAGTTCCTCGCTTCTTCTTTACCGAGCTTGCTCGGGTTAGCTACGAGAAGGGCATGCACAAGACGCTCCTCCACACTGTGCAAGATATTATAAAAAGGTTTAAAATACAAGAAGCCACGGGTCTGAATCTTTCAGACGCTGTTGTTCTCCTTCAAGACCTCATCGACGTGCAAGCTGTGAACCTTTTGAAAAGAAGAAAATTCCTGCAAGCTGAAAAGAGAGCGGTTTTCCTTCCTCACTGCTCCAGAAAATATATGGATCACAGATGTAAAGCATTCTTCGACGCAACAATTCCTTCCTACACATGTGCACATTGTTCCAAAGACTGCTTAGTTAACAAGGCAGACTGCTTAGCCAAGAAAAAAGGATACGATGTTTACGTGGTCCCCGGCGGTTCGTGTATTCCGAAAATCCTGAAGGCGAACCAGTACGGAGGCATTGTTGGAGTTGCTTGCGCTGAAGAGATAAAAATGTCTGTAGGCGCCTTGAGCAGCATGAGCCTGGACGTGGCTGAACAAGCCATACCTCTGATAAAAAATGGATGTGCAAACACAGCTTTCAACATGGAAACTTTAGCCAAAGTTCTTTGAAAACTGCGCCTTTACTTCACAAGCTCTCTTTTCTTCCATCGCAAGTTCTTGCTTTTACATTTTCTGCACTTCAACGCAGTCGCGGCGTTTCTAACCCCGCATTCCCTGCATATCTTCATGTACAACCTGTGTTTCTGCGCAATTGACTTCTTAATCGGATCTAATATCGGCATAACGCGAACCTCAATTCTGGTGCTAAAACTCAGATGCTCCTCTGCCAAATATACCTTTTGTCTCATAACATTCGAGTGCCAGTTACAAACCCATTCTATGTCTCCATGGCTTGTGCCAACAACTCGGCTACGTCGCTAGGCTTCTCAGCCACTTTCACACCCACATTTTCAAAAGCTCTAATCTTGGTTTCCGCCGTACCCGACTTGCCCATTACTATCGCGCCTGCGTGACCCATGCGTTTTTCAGGAGGAGCAGACCGCCCAGCTATGAAGGCTACAACGGGTTTCGGATAGCCCCGCGATATGTATTCCGCGGTCAACTCTTCAATGTTGCCACCGATTTCTCCGATTAGAACCACGGCTTTCGTCTCCAGATCCTCCTTAAACAATTCTAACGTGTCAATGAAGTTCAAGCCAGTTATTGGGTCTCCGCCTACTCCGATGCATGTGGATTGCCCGATGTGGTTTTTGGTGAGACTGGCTGCTATTTCATAAGTTAAGGTGCCACTCCTGGAAGCTATGCCTACGCTGCCATGCGTGAAGATGTGTGCGGGCATTATTCCAAGCTTGCACTTTTCAGGCGTGATTATTCCTGGTGTGTTCGGTCCGATTATGGTTGCGTTTGCTTGACGTGCATGTGCGGTCAGTTCTACAGCGTCTTGTATCGGAACGTGCTCGGTTATTATCACAACCGTTCGGATTCCGCCGTCTATAGCCTCAAGCGCTGCGTCGGCAGCGAAGGGAGCAGGCACGAAGATTATTGAAGCGTTAGGCGAGTGTTTTTCTCGTGCCTCCTCCACTGTATCATAAACTGGTACGCCATGAACCTCTGTGCCGCCTTTCCCGGGAGTTACACCTGCCACTATGTTTGTCCCATATTCCATCATAAGACGTGTGTTGAGGCTACCCTGAGTCCCTGTTATTCCCTGAACAATCACCCGTGTGTTCTCGTCAACTATCATTCTCATGGCAACCTTCCTTTTTGACTAACTCAACAATCCGCCTTGCGGCTTCTTCCATGCTTTTCAAGACAGGTATTTGAGCTTCTGCCAGCATCCGCTTTCCTTCCTCCTCGTTAGTCCCTACAAGCCTAACGACCATGGGTTTTGCGATTGTAACGTCCTTTGCTGCCTCTATGATACCGCGTGCCACATCACCACAACGAGTTATTCCGCCGAGAATGTTTACGAATAGCGCTTTCGCATCAGGGTCTGACAAAACAATTTCAAGCGCAGCGGCAATTCGCTCGGCAGGTGCGCCGCCGCCTACATCCAAGAAGTTCGCAGGTTTTCCACCGTAATAATGTATCATGTCCAATGTTGCCATCACGAGCCCTGCACCGTTGCCGATGACGCCTATGTCGCCTTTAAGTTTCACGTAAGCCAAATTGTTTCTCAAGGCTTCGGTTTCTTGGGGAGAGCGGTCTCTTTCCTCTTCCAGGAGCCTTTTCCTGTATTCTTGGTGTCTGAACAGCGCGTTGTCGTCTATAATGATGCGGGCATCCAAAGCAACGAATGCGCCGTCCTCCGTTTCTGCAAGTGGATTTAACTCAATCAGCTCGGCATCGCAGTCTCTGCCTGCTTGGTAAATTTTCTCAAAAATCCCCGCCAGTTCCAAAAGGCTGGCGCCGCGGTACCCGAGTTTTTTTGCAAGCTGCACAGCATGAAAGGAACGGAAACTTCGCTGTGGATTTACAAAGATTTTCAGAATCTCATGAGGAGCTTTTGACGCTATCTCCTCTATTTCCACGCCGCCCACCGCGGATGCAATCGCAACGTAGCTTCGCGCAAACCGGTCTATCGTTACACCAAAGTACAGTTCTTTGCGAACCTGAAGCTTTTCTTCAATCAACACTTTCTTTACTGGTATGCCTTTAATCTCTGTTTTCAGCAGTTTTTCCGCGGTTTCCTCTTCTTCTTCAGTTGAACCAGCGAACAAAATGCCCCCTGCCTTTCCTCTTCCAACCACCAAAACTTGAGACTTAACTGCAAATGGCGGTTCTAATTTAGCCACAGCTTCTCCTGCACAGGCGGCTTTTGTGATTAAGGCTCCCTGTGGGACAGGTATTCCGTATTGTGTAAGTATGTTTTTTGCTTCGTATTCATAAAGTTTCAAAAAACTCTTACGCCTCATTTGAGGGTTTCAATTGTGACGTAAGACCTTGTTTCTTGAACTCCATCCATTTCGCATAGTTGCTTGAGAATCGCATCTAAATTCTCGCTTTCAATAACTATTAAAGCGTCAACTTCCCCAGCCACCCTGAAGGCCTGCAAAACCGCAATTTTCGTTAGTTTCTCGTACACTTCAACCCTTTTTGCCGGCGATACCTTGATGAGGATGAAGGCGGGCGTGCTTGAAATGCCGAGCGCGCTCAATCCTGTCTCTGTGATTTCAATGAAACCTCGACCGGTGCGGATGTAGCCTCTGTTCTTAAGTCTTCTCAAGTGCACGTTATAAGCTTGCCTGCTAATGCCTAACTGAGTTGATAATTCATCCTGTTTGGCGCTCAGAGTGTAGTTGGTTGTGAACCGGGCTTTCTCAAACAGCTTCCTCAAAAGCTGAACCGAACGTTTAGTAAGTGGCTCCAACGCTTTCCCTTCTACTAGTTTGTTAAGCTAATCCTTTACAATTATCCCGTTATTTAAGATTTTAGTACATTGAAAAAGAATTCAAGCCTGTTTTTCCCCAAATTTTTTCTAAACGCTTCCTTTTCGCTCAACTTAAATTAGAATAAAGGAGTAACACCACAATGTATTTATTTGTGGACAAAAAACCTTATGAAACCATATAAAAGAGTAAACTAGGAGTGAAGTGTTGACAATGTCAGAAAGCAACTCAGTGTTGATCGGTAGAAAACCAGTGATGAACTACGTGCTAGCCTGCATAACCTTCTTCCACGGCGGAGCCAAAGAAGTGAGCGTTAAAGCTCGTGGAAGAGCAATAAGCCGAGCAATCGACGTCGTCGAAGTGGTTAGACGCCGATTTCTGCCCGATGTCAAAGTTTCGAGGATAGGCATTGGGACAGATCAGATTTCACCTCGAGAAGAGGGCAGCGGGCTGACCAACGTCAGCACGATAGAAATAGTCTTGGAACGATAACCCTATCCAACGTGGAGAACAGCGCTCCCTCGCTCCTCCTTTATTCGGAGGATGTCTTCTGAATGAAGACCGAACTATGTAGTTTCTGTTTAAAGAGCGGTATACTATGCCAAAAGTGTTCAGCTAAAGTTAAGGCTGGCGAAATCAGCGAGTTAGACCTGAAAATCGCTCGTTTGTTATTATCTTTAGAAGGAAAGTACCCTTCCCTTCAAAACGTTTGCTTTTACAAAGCAGTTAGCGTTGGCAGAACTTTGGCTATACTTGTTGGGCATGGCGATGTGCCCCGGCTTTTGGGTTATGGCGGCAAGATAATCAAAGCGTTGGGCGATGAAACCCGCAAGTCTGTCCGCGTTCTGGAGTACGGGGTTGATGACCGCAAATTTCTGGAGGACTTGTTTATGCCTCTCAACATCCTTACAATCAACACGATTTGGCTGCCTGACGGAACCACGGAGACTAGAGTTATCTTGAAACGGAAGCGAGGAAGCCAACCGCCTTTCGACATTAAGGCTTTAAAGGAAATTGCCTATAAAATACGGAAAATGTCGTTACGTGTTGAATTTGCTGATTGAGGAGCGCTTAATTCATGAAGTTGGACTTCATTGGCGATTGGGTTAGAACAGGCTACTCTGCGAATGTAACGCCGGATATGGACGGCGAAGAAATTACGATTTTTGGCTGGGTTCAAGAAATACGGGATTTAGGCGGTATCCGCTTCATCATACTGCAAGACAGGGAAGGCACAATCCAAGTTACTGTCCCCAAGAAGAAAGTGAGTCCCGAAGTGCTGTCGAAGTCTGATGCCCTGCAAAAGCGGTACAGCGTCGCCGTGAAAGGAACCGTGAAAAAGACCAATATGACGCCTAGGGGCATCGAAGTGTTGCCGAAGGCGATGAAAATTTTCAGCACAGCCATCGAGCAGCTGCCCATAGACATCACTGGCAAGACGCCTGCACTTATCGAAGCGCGTTTGGATGCGAGAGCGTTAGACCTCTGTCAAGAATCGAACATTGCAGCGTTCAAGATTCAGCATTCTGCCGTAGAGGCAATACGGGGTTTTCTCTTCGAAAAAGATTTTTTGGAGGTTCACACGCCGCGAATTATTGCCTCAGCAACTGAAGGCGGTGCAGCGTTGTTCGCTGTGGATTATTTCGGGGAAAAAGCGTTTCTCGCGCAGAGTCCCCAGTTGTATAAAGAGCAGTTAGTGATGAGTCTCGAGAAAGTTTTTGAGGTTGGTCCCTTCTTCAGAGCGGAAGAGTCGCACACGCGGCGGCACTTAAGCGAATTTGTTTCGGTGGACATCGAGCAGGCGTTCGCCGACTCCGAAGAAGTCATGGTTCTTCTTGAACAGCTGATGCAGCATACGTGCAGGGCTGTGAAGGAAAAATGCCCAAAAGAGTTGGCGATGCTCAAGCACAAACTGACGGTTCCCGCTGTGCCTTTCAGGCGGTTAACTTATGATGAGGTTCTCAGCGACCTGAAGAAAGAGGGCGCTGATGTGCCGTGGGGCGAAGACATACCAACCGAGGCGAACAGAGTTTTAGGCAAACTGTATCCAAGCTTCTACTTCATAACGGACTGGCCCACACATTCTAAAGCGTTTTACATAAAACCGCGAGAGGATAATCCTGACCTGTGCGAAGGCTTTGACCTGATGTGGCGGTGGATAGAGCTGGTGTCGGGCGGAACCAGAATAGCGGAGAAAGACCTATTGGTTGCCAGGTTGAAGGAGCAGGGGCTGAATCCGGAAGCTTTCAAGTATCATCTTCAGGCTTTTGATTATGGAATGCCGCCTCATGCGGGTTGGGCGGTAGGCTTGGAGAGGCTCACCATGATGTTAACGGGTAAAAAGAATATTCGCGAAGTGGCGTTTTACCCCAGAGACAGGGATAGGTTGACGCCTTAACGTTTGATAGTTCTCGAGTTTTCTTATAGAACTTTCTTTCAGAATTAATAATAAATAGGGATAAATGAATGTAGAGTTGGAGGAGTTGAAAGGGAGAATGGCAAAGAAATATGCCCTGCTTTTCCTTGTTGCGGTGCTGGTGGCCATTATAGTTAATTTTTCTGTAAGTGACACGGGCAGCTCTCTGGTTTTCGCTCACGATCAGCAGGATTGTGTGGTTGATAAAGCCGCAGGCGACGATTTCACGGTGAAAATCACATTCCAGAACACTGGAAAAACCGAAGGCACATGGAGCATAAACATAGCTTTCGAAGACGAAGTTTGGTCTCAGGTCGGGACACCGCAGAACTTGACACTTGGTCCTGGACAAACGAAGACTTTAACATGGAACGGCATTGTTCCAGCTAACGCTACCGTCGGTTCAATGGCGAGGCTCTTGGTGTACTATGATGACGGCTTTGAAGCGCTTAACTGGTGGATTCACGTGGTTCCAGGCGCAGAATTAACCATAAAATCGAGCAGTGTAGAATAGAACACAGGGAACAAACAGAAGGCTAATCACCCAAGCTGCAATCTACGCGTAATGAAAAGGACAGGGTCAACACCGCAAAAGCTTAGCTTCCGCCTAATAGTTACCCAGAGCATAGAGTGGAATTAAACCTTTTATTAGGATAAGCAAAAATGTTCCCTCTGTGGAAATGCTGTACAAATGACCAAGTATTACGCTTTGCCCGTAGCCACGGAATATTGGAAGCCCGGCGAGAAATACCTGAACATAATTCTTGACGCTGTAGGAAAAAGAGTAGCCAACGGCGATTTTGTCGTTATATCCGAAAAGGCGCTTTCAACCGCGCTGGGCAACATCGTGGACGAAAGCTCAATCAGCCCAAGTTTCAGCGCGAAACTTATTTCTCACCTGTGGATGCGGATTGCTTGGGGCTACTTTCTAGGCGTTTTATGCCATTTTGGGCAAAGGTTAACGCGGAGACTTCGAGAATACCCGGTTGAGGTAGGCAGCCAGCACAAACAAGTTGCCTTAGAGCAGGCTGGGCTTTTGCAGGCGTTGATGTGGGGTTCTGAAGGCGGCATTGACGGGTCTAATTTGCCGTTTTCTTATGTGAGTTTGCCTTTGAAAAGCGCCTGTGAACTGGCAGAGGGGATTCGCAAGCAGATCTGGGGTAGGCTGAAAAAGAACGTTTACGTGGTTATAGTGGACACGGATAAGACGTATTCGTTTAGGAATTTTCATTTTACTCCGCGCCCAAAACCGATGAAAGGCATCCACTCTTTCGGAGGGGTCGCTGCTTACCTTGTAGGCAGAATGCTCAAACTTAAGAAGCGGTCTACGCCGGTCGCTATCGCTGGTTACAAGCTGCATCCGCTTGAGGCTTTAAAAATCGCCAATATAGCAGATAGGGCAAGCGGTTCTGGTTCAGGGGCAACGGTGTGGGATATGGCAGCGAGATTTAGGGTGGATATAACAGGGATAGGCTGGGACACGCTGTCGCGAGCTCGGCACAAACCTATTGTTATAGTCCGGAAAAAGGTGAGCCACAAGAGTAAAATAATCACGCGTAACCGTTTTTGAAAGGGTAAAGGATAAACGCATCTGTTCCTTTTATTGACCGCTGTGACAGTTATGGAAGAAACTGAGACGCTAAGTCCCTTTTTTAATCCTCGTTCAGCTGCAATTGTTGGAGCCACCAAAAAAATAGACAAAGCTGGAAACGTTATCTTCAAAAACTTCGCTTATAACAAGACGAGAGGGGTTTTCAAGGGGGAAATTTACCCAGTGAACCCACACGAGGAGTCTATTCTGGGATTCAAATGTTACCCGTCTATAACAGAGATTCCAGGAGAACTAGACCTGATAGTGATTGTTGTTCCAGCCAAGATTGTGCCGTCCATAATGGAGGAAGCGGTTACCAAAAAGGTCAAGACCGCCATAATAATAACGTCTGGCTTCAGGGAAATCGGGAACACCGAACTTGAAAACCAGCTGGTGACCACGGCTGGAAAGGCGGGAATACGGATTTTAGGACCGAACTGCCTTGGCGTGTACTATCAGAAGACAGGTGTGGACACGCTTTTTCTTCCCGAAACCAAGGTGCTAACGACTGGAGATGAAGTCGTTGCTACGCCGAGACCGTTATTCGGAGACATAGCCATTGTTACTCAAAGTGGAGCCTTCGGGGTTGCCGCCCTCGACTTTCTGGCAGGGCGGCAGATCGGAATCAGCAAGTTCGTGAGCTTCGGCAACAAAGCTGATGTGACCGAATCGGAAATGATGCATTACCTGCTCCACGACAATGAAACCAAAGTCATCCTTCTCTACGTGGAAGACATAAAATATGGACGGCGATTCCTGAAAATAGGCAAGAAAGTAACCGCGAAAAAGCCTATTGTTGCGCTAAAAGCGGGAAGAAGTGCCGCAGGAGCCAGAGCTGCCGCTTCACATACTGGCGCCATCGCAGGTTCGGATAAAATTTATGATGCGGCTTTTGAGCAGACAGGAGTTATCCGCGCTTGTGACATGGAAGAGTTCTTTGACATGGGAAAAGCGTTAGCCATGCAACCTCCAGCTTTAGGCAAGAACATAGGGATACTGACGGACGCGGGTGGTCCTGGAATCATGGCGGTGGACGAATGCGACCGAAAAGGTTTGTCAGTGGAGCGTTTTTCGGAAGAGATGCTGCAGAAGTTTCAGAAACTCAAGGACCGAGGGGTGCTTCCCAAGTTTGCGGCAACCTCCAACCCAGTTGACCTGACGGGTTCAGTTACGGATGACATGTTCGAGGTTGCAGCGGACCTGATGTTCCAAGACTCGGAAGTTCACGGCATAATTCTGCTCGGGCTGCATCATTTGCCCGGTTTGCGGGAAAAGTACATCGACAGCGTAGCGAAGGTCTCAAGCAAGTACAGCAAGCCCATCGTCATGTGTGATATTGGCGAGACCGAAATGGCGTTGTACACCCGTTTCAGGTTTGATAAGTTGGGTGTTCCTTCTTATTCTTCGCCAGAGGATGCGGCGAGAGCCATGAAGGCGCTGGTTAGCTACGGTGCGTACTTGAAAAAGAACGGGTACGCGGAAGAGTACATAAGTGAATTCTTGAAGAAAAAAGGGCAAGCTTAGAGATTGACGGTGATCGTGACTTCACTGCCATCTTCGAACTGAAGCGTTGCTCGCAGGTTGCAAGGGGCAATTACCTCTAAAAGCGCCTTTGGGTAGCCTGCCACATCAGGAACTATAATGGCGCACTGCAAAGTGCCTATGAACGCTTTGAAAAGTGCCCCGGTACAATAGCCGTCAGCGGGACAAATCTTTATCGAATGGGCTTTTTCAAGAAGTTCTCTACGCTGCGTACTTTCTTCCGAGAGCATCACGTTCAATGTGCCTGGGTATGGGGCGAAGCCGAGTTTCTGCTTTATCTGCTGTTTAACCCAAGATAATTCAAGAAATTTTCTGCCTTCGCCTCCACCAGATATAACTGTGCCAATGAGATTTATTTTTTTCAGCAAGCTACCTCCTGTGCTCCGTGAAGAACGGGTGTTGCTGGCGCGGTTATTTTTGTTCTTTGAGCCATTTTGCAACTTTTGTGAGAATAGGGTCCGTGGATATGTCGATCACAGGGACAATCATTTTTTCTTTTGTTTCTATTGTTGGCGCGTACTTCGGCATGAGAGAGTACCCCACAAAGGTCCAGTAGACTTTGCCGGTTTCTATAAGCGCTTTTGCAACCGCCGTCGTTGAGGCGGGAAGCGGGAAGTAAAGGAACACCACACCCTCAGTCCAGTACAGTCCAGCTAGCTTGCCGCCAGCGATTACCGATGTGAATCGGGCGAGGCTTTCAGGTGTTGAAAAGGGGGTGCGCTCCATTATGATGATTTCTTTGAAGGGAGCATACTTAACAGTGACTTCGCTTTCGCTCATAAACCGTTCACCAATCTACTGCTATTGTGTTAGGTGTTCCCTTTTAATCTTGTTATGTCCATTACCTTTGAAAGGCTGTTTGCGGCGGCTTTTCCAGCAGGTTATTTGAACCTTTGCAGCCGCTTCTTTGGATGCTGCGTGCCTGTTTTGTTCTTAGAGTCTCCTACCCCTCTAGTGGTTTCTGCATGGAATTCTGAGGAGTGCTGTTTTCTACATGCTATTGGTTGTGGAAAACGCTAATACGGGTAGACCCCCCTCTATAGTTTTCTGTATAGAACCGCTATTAGGCTCCTAATAGGCGGTAAATATGCTGGTCTGGCGCTCGTTGCTCTGCGGACAATCCTCTTTTCCTTATAATACGATGAACCTTTAGAATTTATGTTTGAAGGGGCGATTGAGGTTTTGGGTCTCTGAGGTGCCTGCCGAGCTTGCGTGGTGCACTTGTTCATTCTTTTTGGCTGCTCACTTTGTTTCGCTTGTGGTGCCGTAACGCTTCAACGGTGAACACTGCCATGGCGAATCCGGTTATAATTGTTAGCAGCAGAAAGAAAACTTTGAATTCGTAGGTTTCAACAGAATAGTGTATGGCGAGAACAACGAGTTCAATGATTAGGATGCTCGTGAAGGTAAGGGAGTAAACCAGCATTTTCGGCAGCATGCGCCTGCCAATCCATATGTACCCTCGAACGCGCGCTTTGTCTTTGATTACGTACTCGCCGTACCTGTTTTTCTGCAAATAACCCGAGTCTTCGAGCTTCTGCAGGTGCCTGTAAGCCACACTGGGACTGCTCAAGTGCGCGCCTTTCATGACATCTCGCGGACCAACGGGTTTGCCTTTCCTAACCACGTATAAGTACACGCTGAGTGTGATGCCTTCGAACTCCTCGTTATCTGCAATCGGCACGTTTAAGCCTCGCACGCGCGGTGACTATTTGGTTAATAATGCGTATTAGCTTTGCCCAAAAAATGCACACCTTCAGATCCCGTGGGCGTGGGTTCATGGTTTACTTCAAAAGCGTCATCGTTGAAAGGCAAAAGCAAACAGGCGTGCAGAGTTTCTACGTGAAGATTCACTGCAAAGGCTCCTGTAGCCTGAGCTAATAGTTTTTAAGAAATAAATCCTTCTATCTTAGTGTGAAGTTCACGCCAGAAATGTTTTAGCAAGACAAGGTGAAGATTGAATGTCGTTACACGAAGCTATGCTCTATGAGAAGCAGAAAGAAAAGAAAGTGAAATGCTGCTTGTGTGCGCGACGATGTCTCATAAGCGACGGCGCAACCGGCTTTTGTTTAGTTAGAAAAAACGAAGGCGGCACTCTTTACTCGTTGAATTATGCTAAGGCTGTTTCCGCGGCTGTTGACCCGATAAGCAAGAAACCGCTCTCACACTTCAACCCTGGAGCACTGGTTATGTCTATCGCGGCGGCTGGCTGTAACTTTCGCTGCAAATTCTGCGACAACTGGATGGTAAGCCAAGACACAGAAGTTGCTGGCAGAAATTTCCCCCCAACGGAAGTTGTAAAAGCGGCGGGAAACAGAAGCTGCCAAGGAATAAGCTACACGTACACTGAACCAACCATTTACATGGAGTACGCGTATGACACCGCCAAACTGGCGCACCAGGTAGGATTATTCAATACTTTCGTAACTAATGGGTACATGACACCCGAAGCCGTGAAAACTATCGCGTCATTTCTGGATGCAGCAACAGTCGATTTCAAAGGTGGAGGAGACCCAGACTTCTACAAAAACTTTTCAGCAGTTCCAAACGTGGAGCCGATCTATGAGGCGTTAAAAGAGTTTAGGAGAAATGGCGTTCACATCGAAATCACCAACTTGGTTATTCCAAAAATCGGGGACTCCATGGACAAAATAAAGCAAATGGCAACATGGATTAAAGACACGCTGGGTCGAGATACGCCGTTTCATCTATTGCGTTTTCATCCCGACTACAAGATGACGACGACTCCTGCCACCACAGTTGAAGACATGGAAAGAGCGTACATGACCGCCCGAAACGCAGGACTGCATTACGTTTACATTGGAAACGTTCCCGGACACCCAGCCGAGAACACTTACTGCCCAAACTGCAACGAACTCCTGATCAAACGTTACAACTTCGAGATTACCCAATGGAACCTGACAAAGGACATGCGCTGCCCAGTGTGCTCACATCAGATTCCGATAAAAGGAAAACTACACTCAAAGGGAGCACCCTTCCCCTACGCACTGTTTTAGTACGCCGTTCAGCATTAATTACTGACAGAGCAGCATGTGGAAGATTGCAAGACCAAACGCCGTCGCCGTTCTCAACGACGAATTAGCGAAAAAGAGTTTAGCCAGATACCTTACCGTCATGCAAAACCAGAAACAGGCAAAGTTCATGATAGCCAAAAAGCTTCCAGCCGAATTTGACAAAAACGACCCGTTGGAAATGCTTTGGAAGGAACACGCGAAACGCACCGAAGATTTCTGCAGAATGGAACAGGAAGTTAACACCGCCAAAAAACCCGAGTTTCCTACGCCAGCGAAATCGTATTTTGACTTGAAAATCGAAATTGCAAACAGAGTTCAGCAGAACTGCCATTTTTGCAGTCGCAGATGCGGCGCCAACAGACCGGCAGGCGAGCTAGGGTACTGTAAATGCGGCAGTACCATGACGGTGTCCAGCATTTTTGCGCACTTGGACGAAGAACCAGAGCTTGTGCCTTCAGGAACCATATTCACCATGGGCTGCACCATTCGATGCTGCCACTGCCAAAACTGGAGCATTTCCCAGTGGATGGACCCCGGAACCGAGTGCAAGCCCAAAGAAATGGCCGGGGAAGTTGAGCGCTTGCGCATGAGTGGCTGCAGAAATGTGAATCTTGTAGGCGGAGAACCTACTCCGTGGCTTCCGCAGTGGCTAGCAACATTCAAGCACGTAAACGTGAACGTACCCATTGTCTGGAACTCCAATGCCTACTACAGCCCAGAAACCAGCCATCTCCTAGCTGGGTTCGCTGACGTTTACCTGTTAGACTTCAAATATGGACCAGGAGATTGTGCTGAAAGAATTTCTGACGCACCCGATTACTGGAAAACATGCACACGCAACCACCTGAAAGCCAAAAAGCATGGCGAACTGATAATACGCGTACTAGTTCTGCCAAACCACTTGGAGTGCTGCACAAAACCCACGCTAAACTGGATAGCTGAAAACCTAGGCACAGAAACAAGGGTGAACCTGATGTTCCAGTACAGACCCGAATGGCGCGCACACAAATTTCCAAAGCTGCGCAGAAGCCTTACTAAAGGTGAGATGGAAAAAGCGGTTCAATTAGCCGAGAAAGCAGGACTAAAAAACGTAATAACCTAAACCACTCATTCCAATTTTTTCACTCAAAACGACCATAAAATCATGTGTATGTAAGGTAAGGGACAGCTCTCCGATAGCGTTTATGGTGCGGTCGCCGGGATTTGAACCCGGGTCGTCAGCGTGGGAGGCTGATGTCCTAGCCAAACTGGACTACGACCGCTTATATTTTGTTGATTAAAGCTTGATTCTTTAAGTTTACGGTCAATGATGACCTCTTGACCAGACTTACTTTGGTCAAAAATAGTTTTCTCTATGGCTTTAGTTCCTTCAAGTTTCTCTAGTTGCTTTTCTGCATAATCTTTCCTAATCTTGTGATAATGAAATCTTGGTTTCCTATTCTTAGTCAATCCATCATAATGCCTTATTCGATAATAGTTACTACCTACTTTCTGGAGTGTTCCTTTTACCTTGCAGATTTCACATGCAATCTTTACCATTTTCTAACCTACCTTATTCTGGAAGTGGGGTCTGGTCAATGGATGAGATATAAAAACCAGTCTATTCAGAAACCAGTCATACATCCATGTCACACGGTGACAAAGGAGGCAGGTGCTTCTATTCTACAGATAGAGCTTAGATGACCGTAAAAAACACTTGAAAACTTAGATGAAAGAAGTGTGGCTGGGGCCTTCATTTTGGGTTTTAAAATCTAATCTCAAAGCCAAATAATAATAGCTTAAAACAGATTACTAATTGAGTAGGGTGATTTCATGACTGTAGTGAAGATAGTTGAGTTGATAGGGAGTTCACCTGATGGATGGGTAGAAGCAGCTGATGATGCTGTTAAGGAAGCAGCTAAGACGATTAAGAACATTAAGTCACTTCATGTGAAGCGTTGCACTGCAAAAGTAGAGAATAACAAAATTGTAGAATACCGTGCTGTTGTTAAAATCGCTTTCATAGTGGAAAGATGAAAACCACGTTTTCCGTTACGGGTGAAATTAGCTTTATCTATTTTCCTTCTTTTTCTGGGCTTCTCAAATCAATAATAAAAGAATCTACACATGCCCATTAATCTTAGATTAACCCCGAACCATTCTATTTCTTAACTAGTGTTAGCCAATAAGGAAACTTTGGTCAATGTAATCTAAGATTACTAGCTCATTAAGCTAATGACCCATAAAGACTATTGACCATATGGAATACGTCAATAAGCCTTAATTTAAGATAAAATTCAAAAATAAAATCAGGTCTATAAAAAATTGATG
>Ga0307425_1001021_pt1 | contig 17201 bp, 15 predicted proteins | sample SalMarWE160330MG_FD_202152 | JGI IMG/M metagenome (GOLD analysis project Ga0307425, IMG submission 202152) | Salt marsh sediment microbial communities from the Plum Island Ecosystem LTER, Massachusetts, United States - WE1603-30 | ecosystem: Environmental > Aquatic > Marine > Intertidal zone >... | reverse complement strand
ATGTCCCTGGATCGTTTTTAAGTGGGAAAAACTCACCATCACCATCTTGTGCGTGGTTCTGGCCTCGGATCTTTGCTCGTTTGGGGGTCACCGGTCTTTTTGTTACAGGCTGAGCAGGAGGCGACGAGGTATTTCGAATCATCTCCGGTGATCGCACGACCATGGACGTGGTGCACCTCCGTCGCATGGATGGTGCAGACACCGGGGATGCGCAGCTGACATAGTTCGTGGTCACGCTGAAGCACCATCCGCCGCGTCTTGCGCCATGCCCTCGTGCTGCCTCCCGCCCATGCCCTGCTCATCTGTCAGTCATCCAGCGTGAAAGGCGTGATGTCCTGCTCCCATGGGCCGGGCGCTTCGCACGTGATGTAGCGGTAGGTGATGGTCCGGCGTCCGTTGGGCATGGTGACGTCGGTGTGACGCCGGTAGCAGTCAGGAGTGCGCATCCTCCGACGGCGCTCGACCATGGCGTGAAGGTAGATGCGGTCGCCTTTTCCGACGTAGAGCGTTCGGGAGCCGTCGGCGGTGAGGTAGAGCGGTGGGCGGGCGCGGCGGTCTTTCACTCGCTCGGTTCCGTTGAGGGGGCCGCCTTCGAAGCGGAACCGGGTTCGTCCTGCTCTGGATGGTGTTGTTCGTCCTGCTCTTCTGGATGGCTTCATAGGACGACACTATCCCATAGCGCACTGCCTATGCAAGCTCGTCGTCACTGTCAACACGGAACCGGATGCCCCTCACCACGCGGGGACGCGACGGCAACGACGGCAGGGTGCTCCTCCACGCCACTCCGTCCACAGGGGGGCGCAACAGTCCGTCAGCGCTTCGGACGCGCCCTTCGGACAGCCCACCACGCCGATACAACTCATGATTGACGAACCGACTGAAGAATGTTTCTTGCGACCACTTCGTGTGCCCGCATTCACTGAGGTAGTCCGTGAAATCCGTGTAGAGGTCGCTTCTGGCGATGGCGCCGTCGCTGTCGAAAATGATCCGCGCGTCGAGGTAGGACATGATGCGGTCGGCCTGTCCGCGCCACTGACGGGTATCGCCCTGGATCCGTGCCGGTCGCGCGGGTTCCATGATGGCCGTCGGGTCCGCGAGGTACCGTCGGGCGCCCTCGACGATCCAGGTGACGATCGCATCGTGCTGACCGGTGACACCCTCCCTGACGCGCTGTTTCATCATCGGATCCCCTGCTTTCTCGTCGGGACCCTGCGGATCCGTACTAAATTTGTAGGGGAAGTTTACGAGGCAGAGCCTCCGCCACGCACCATCGTCGGTTTCGTTAACGGTCGGCAGATAGTTCGTTGTCACGAACAAGGTGTGTGACGTGGTGAACGTCATTTCGTCCTTGTAGAGCATTCTCGCCGTGATCTGCGACGTCCCCACGATTCGTTTGAGTTCTTCGATCGATAGGGAACGACCTTCCGGGAGTTCTTCGATAAGTACGAACCGTGCACCTCGGACGCTCGCGCGTTCCGGGGTCGCCCCGCCGCTGGTGTCTTTCGCGAGGATCAGGCCGGGTGAGGCCAGCATGGCGAAATCGCCCAGCGCTCGCATGACGCCGTCCGAGGTCATGAGGCTCTTCCCGTTGGCGCCGTTTCCCTGGAGGATGAGGCAGTCGTCCGACTCGGGGATCCGCCCCGTGGCCGCCTGTCCGAGGCGGAGCTGAAAATACGGGACGACCTCGGCTGGTAGGGCGGCGAGAGCGGCGTCCCAATCGGGGTGTTGGTAACCGGGGCGGTAGCTGCCTTTCGTAATTTTGGTGAGTAGGAGCACTGGGTCGTGTTTCCCGATGTTCCCGGTCCGTAGGTTCACGACGCCTACGGGGGTGTTGAGGAGTTCCGGGTGCGCGTCGAGTTGATCGGGCTCGACAGGGTCGATGCGTTCCAGGGCGGATATGATACCGACGAGTTTCCGCGTGTTCATGAATTTCGAATACGCTTCCGCAAAGCCGTCCCATTTTTCACTAAGTTCCGCGTTACCTGCCGCCTCGACGCTCCGACGAGTGCAGTAGTCGAAACGATCCTTGTAAAACTTTTTGATGACGAAACTGACGCGGCGTTCGTTGACGCTCCTCCACCGCTGGCCGTCCCACAGATGCCACCCGAGACCGATCGCGTACAACATTCCGCCGATAGATTTGTGGAGGAATCGTGCTTGCCCGTCGTCGGTGCTCCAGTCGGAGCGCGCCGCGTGCTGTTCGGTGTCGTCCGAGGGGTCGGCCAGGGGCGGGGCGGGCGTTCCCTCTTCCTGAGTGGACGATGTGGAGGCTTCCCACGCCCTCGGTGATTTCGCTCCCTCGGTGATCTGCCGACGGATCGTGGTCATCATGGCCTGTTCGTCGGCGGCGTTCCGGTAGGTCCAGGACGCGATGCTGTCCGTGAGCAGGGTGACGGCGTGGTTCTCGTCGATCTGTCCAGCACCGACGTAGCCGCCGACCATGAAGGCGATCCGCGCTGCGGTGTTGTTGCCTTCGCCGTCCGGTGCTCCGGCGAGCTCGTCTGCCAGGACTCCCACGCGGGCGATGACCTCGTCGGCGGGGGCGTGGGGCGACTGTGGGGAGGAGAGCAGGTCAGCCGGAGCGGTGGGCGTGTGGATGGCTTCGGCGAGGCTTGACGGGATTGCGATGTGAAGAGGGTTTTTCGACGGTGCTGGTTTTTTCGTGGTGAGTGCTTCGACGATCCACGATGGCAATTCTGTGACCGCGTGGGCGTTTTCGATTTGGTAGCGGATGCCACCGATGACAGATGGTGGAGCGACGACGTAGCCGTTTCCTCTGGTGTCGATTCCTTTGCCGAGCTTACCGGCGGTGTTTTTCAAGGAAGGTTCCGGCATCCAAAAGTACAGGTGCTTTCCGCCGGATGGGGTTCGGACTGTGAAAGTGGCTGGTTCTCCGTGGATGTCTGTTAGCGCTTTCCACGATTCGAATCCTTGTGCACCATCGTGGCAATCGATGTCCACAACGTAGAGTCCGGACGGCCCGCAGGCGATGCCGATGTTCGCGGCGGGAACGCGGGTCCACCATTTGATGATGGTCTGTCGGTCTGTTGTTGCTTCGTCCTGTCCGCGACTGACACCGAGGTACCTAGCGCAGCGGGTCGGCGGGCGCTTACTGTCCGGGTCCAGGGGGAAAACTTTGATGCCGACTTCTGCGATTTGAAGAGCGCCGTTAAGCATCGTCATGTCACTCACTTAGTGGCCTCTTTTATCCAGTCGTTGAGCTGGTGATCCGCGACGCTACTTCTTCCGGTGAACTTAAAAAGCCCGACGAGATGGGGGTGCTCCGCGATTAGAAGACGGATGTAGTAAGGCGCATAATCTTTGCCCGAGTAGACCGGAAAGTTACCTGCCCCGTGCACCCTGGCGGCTGGCATGTCAATCATGCTACTGACGAACCAATCGTCCTGTTTGCGGAGTCCGTCGAGGTGAAAATCGAGCGCGAAAGCCTTTATGACAGCGTAGGTGTGTGGGTTTGCACGATGGAACGCAAGGAAACTTTTTGTCAGGCGCGGGAAGTTTTTTGCGTTGCTGAAGTTGTTTGCTACCATGGTGGTGGGATGCTCCTCATCCTGAGGTGGGCTGAGTCTGGAGATGGGCTCAGCCCACCTCCACTTTTTTTTGCCCCTGTGGTGATAAAGCCACACTATAGAGCAGCATTTCTAATGTCAAGTCGGACCCGCCGGTCACCCGACATGTGCACGTCGGCGCACATGTCGTCCGGACATGTGCACGTCGGCGCACATGTTGGCCGAATATCTACGGAACGTACACTTACCACTCCCCTGAGTGACGAATAGTGACATGTGCACGTCGGCGCACATGTCGTCCGAACATGTGCACGTCGGCGCACATGTCAGCCGGCCATTACGGAGCGCGCGCTTACCGCTCCCCTGAGTGATAAACGCCCCCACACTCGTCACTCTCTGCGCCCATTGCCTGGCCGTCAGCGACGAGTCTTAAGGTGGTCCAGGCGGTCCACCCTCTTTCAAAACTTTCTGCGCACACGCTCGATACACCCCTGTATCGGATACACCCTTGTATCGGGCGTGTATGTGAAAACTTTCCAGAAGGGTGGACCGCCTGGACCACCTTAAGACTCGTCACTCACGGTAGCCACGCGATGCCAAAATGGCCGTTTCACGTGGAACAGAGAAATCCCCCGGACCAGCCACCGCGGGGGATGGCCGGACCCGGGGGACGGGCGGCGGCGGTCAGGCGAACAGATACCGCAGCGGGACGATCCGGATCACGGGGTAGTCGACGTTCTGCGTCCCGGTGCCACTGGTCCGAGCCACCATCTCAGCAGTGGTCGTGCCAGGGGACAGCGAGACCGGGACGAGCCCAGACAGTTTGGTCCAGGGCAGCGAGGCGTACGCGGCCACGATGTCCCCGATCCCGTCGCCCGGTCCGGGAGCGGCCATGGTCGTATCCCCCGTGAGCTCGAATCCTGCCTGGACCCATCCCGTGGTGACCGATTTCATCCACGCGGTGTACGTCACCAGGCAGAGCAGGTCGGCGGTCGCGTGCGGATTCGTGATGCTCACGGACGCGGGGTTGCTGGGGAGCACTGCCCACGACGTGGCGACGATGACGTTCGTTGAAGCGCCGACTCCCACTACGGGGTCAGGCACGACGATGTCGGACGCGTCGATTCTTGCTCCGGCCACGATGGCCATGGTGCGACTCCTCTACGCTCCGAGTCCCCAATGGGCCTCGTCAGTAAGCCAGATCCGCGACCCGGCCGGGTGGGCTTTCGTGACGCTGTTCACGGACCGGGTGACGGTCAGGGTCTGGTCCGGTCCAGCCCCGGTGACTGCCGTGACAGTCATGACCTCGCCACCGATGGTGATGTCGTAGTCCCCGTCCGCGTGCGACCAGTACGGGGGCTGACCCGAGGTAACGTCCACGTCGGTCTCGGTGCTGCCGAGGGTGATAGTGGTTGTGGTCGTGTGATTGGTCCATCGGTCGCCGTCACCGGCACCAGTGGTGGCGGTGCCGATCCGGTACGGGGCGTACGGGGCGAGCACGTATGCGATCTTGTAGTCTTCGGCGTCCGCTGTCTCCGTGTAGCCGATGACGACACCCTCTACGGGGTCGGGCGGGAGCCAGGCCGGTAGGCCGGTGATGTCGAGGCGGTCCCCGATGTCGAGCCCCAGCAGCCCAGTCGTCAAGGGAGCGCTCGCTTTGATGGTCGGGTGCGCGAGGTTCACCCCAACGGACGGCCACCGTGCGCCCGGTGTCGTCCCGAGCCCGACGGACCACCCGGCTTGCTGCCTCGCCTGCGCATCTACGGCGAGGGACAGGGTCGCCGTGTCGGAGTACACGCCTACTCCGGCAGGCGCCGCCCGGGTGCCCATCGGCCCAGTGCTGTCCTCGACGGTCGCCGACGCGCCGTCCACGCGGGTCGCGATGGCCCGGTTGAGCGTGTACCGGTCGTCCGACGTTGGAGCCAGGCTCACGAGGTTGTCGGTGTACGCGATGCTCACCGCCGCCGCCTGGTTCACGATCCCTGAGAGCGCCCGGTAGGCCATGCTCCCAGTGGCACGGTCCTCGTACAGGATCCCCCGCCCGACCGTGGCCGCCTCGGTGATGAGATCGAGGACATTCTGACGCGACTGTTTACCTAGGCGACAGGATGTTCCGTCGTCCCCGACGATGACAGCGGGTTCGTTTTCCTCGGTGGATAGCCCGGTGATGCGGGCCGCCGCCGACTCACCGTCCCACGCCCGTAGCGCCCACGCGCACGCGAACAGGCTCGTGATCTGGTCCCACACTTGGACGTGGCCGATCCCGAGGTAGAACAGGGCGGCCCTGTGCGGGTTGACGATGACCTGGACGATGCGGCCGACGGACTGAGTAGTGTCCGTGCGCAGCTGGGTCGTCCCCGAATCACTGCCCTGCTCGACCGTCGAGATCCGGATCTCGACGTCCGCCCCAACTTGGGCGACCTCCAGTGACAGCATGATGTTTTTCGCGTCGATGTCGTAGCTGGTGTCGGGAAAATCGTAGCTGGTGCTGTCGGAGTAGGTGATCTTGGGTGTGAGGATTCCGCCGGTGCGGTAGACGATCCCGATGGACGCGATGGTGCCGCCGTGGCACTGTGCGGACAGGATCACCGACCCGGTGGGAGTGTCGGCCGGGAGGTACGCCAGGCACCGGACCTGCCACTGCCCGGTGTCCGCGTACTCGGAGACGGTGAAGCGACTCCGCGACGTGCCGATCGTGGCGACCGGGTCGGACGCCCAAAACTCGTCGTGCCCTGCCGGAGAGGGGAGGCCGGTGATCTGACCGGAGCTGGATCCTCTCGCGCACGTCCATCCAGTCGAGAACCTCCCGTCCTCGACTGGCCAGTAGCTAACCAGGTGCTCGTCGGCGGCGGACAGCTCACGGTAGAGAGCGGAGCGCGTAGCCTCCTCCCCCCGGCCCAGCCGCCGCATGACCCCAGCGGCCTCGACGCTGACCACCGACGAGAGCGATCCCCTCAGACTCCAGGACAACTTCCAGGACGCGACCTCGCCAGCGAATCGCGTATACCAAGTCCCGCCGAATTTCGTGCGTAGCCGGCAGGGCGTGGATCTACCGGCGAGCCCGTACAGGGGTGATTCCGGGTGTAGGACGGTGAACTGTCCGACGTCGTTTTTCAGGGTGAACGAAAGGTGCTGCGGGTCGGCGGCGTTACCTTCAGCGGTCAGTCCGCGCGTGAGGGACCATCCCTCGTCGGACAGGTATTCGGTGACATCGTGCCAGGTGTCACCGGCGGACAATCCGGGATCGGAATCCGCGACAACAACACCGACGTCATCGAAAGAAACCTTGTAATCCTTCGACGTGGAAGTTGTTCCGAGGTGTAGGGAACGCACGTACGAGGGTGTTGCCCCGCTCTGTGAAATGTCGAATTCGTTTCCGTCCAGGGAGATCCACGCCCGGTGCGTGGTAGCCCCGTACTGAACTCGGAGCGCGAGGGTATGCCAGGTACCGACGTCCGCCGCTATCCCGGTATCGACCTCCGAGGATCCTCCGACGAGGTCGAGCCAGAAATGCCCCGCCGCGTGCACGAAAAAATCGGCGTGCCCAGCACCAGCGGTGTTCCGCAGAGTGAAAAGGTCCATCGATCCGGTTGCCGCGAGTTCGTCGAGGCGGAACCGGCACCAGGCGAGTCCCCAGCCGTGATCCTGCGACCATTTGACGGTCGAGGTCGCTACCGTGGCGGCGGTTCCTCCCCCGGGATCGATTCGTAGCCCGTAGATGCCCCGGTCGGCTGCCAGCGTGTCAATGGCCGCGTTTCCTGTCACCGTGGGCCAGGACGTCAGGCCGCCGGACTCGAAATCGTCTGAGAAATCGGCGACCATGGGGTATTGCAGCTCGACTGCGACAGGATTGTCCGAGTCGGCCCATGTGTACCGGAGAGCCACGGGGTCACCGCCCTAGCGCGATTTGGACGTTGCCTCGACCGCGGACGGAAATCCGGTGTCGGAGATCGTCCCATATGGCATCGGAAAGCTTGTCGCTCGTTCTACTCGGTGCCAGCACGATAGTGATGGGTTCCGCTGCTTTTCCGGCCCGTCCGCTGCCGCCAGCTGCTTGGGCGGTGACGTTCGCCTCAAGCCCGCCGGTCCAGCGTGAAAGCGATTTTTCGACTCCCGCGTACTGAGATTCCAGTCCTCGCTTGAAACCGTCGATTACCAACTGTCCATTGTTGAACAGGATGACCCTGTCTCGCGCCGGGGGACCTTTCCAGCTCGTGAGCTTACTCGTCAGGTCACCGAAAGCACTCTCAACTCTTCCGAATCCGCCACGGATTCCGGCAACAAAACCGTCGATGATGTCTCTTGCCGCGCCCATGAGCCAACCTCTGGCACCAGAGAAAAACTTCTGAATCCTGCTCTTGATTCCAGAGAAGAATCCTGCGATCTTCCCTACGATGCCCGACACAAATCCGGGAATGTTCCCCCATGCCCCGCGGATCGTCGCCCACACGGCGTTGACGATGCGCCGGAAATTGTCGGACCGCTTGTAGGCGATGACGAGGACCGCTACGAGCGCAGTAATGGCCGCGACGACGAGGAAGATCGGGTTCGACAGCATCGTAATATTCATGATGCGTTGAACGATCGTCAGGTTTTTTATCCAACCGATGCCGCTTTTCAGTGCTGGCAGCATGAAGTTCACCATGCCGGAGGCCATGTCCCCGATGGCGAAACCACCAAGCAATAATGCTTCACCGAAATTGTCGAAATCGCCCTTGGCCAGCGATACGGCGTCCTGGAGGCCGGTCACGCTGTCCCGGAAACCCATTGCTCCGGTGTCTACATTGTCGAATCCTTTGGAAGCGCCGTCGATCGACCTTTTGATCTCACCAGTACTGGTCTGTATCGAACCGACGCTTGCCGACGTTGCCGAGTTGGCAGATGCCATGGATTGTTGAACGCTCGTCGCGAAGCTGCGCATGGATTGCGAGGCTTGACCGGCATCGGCCAGGACAGAAATCTTGATCGGACCGGCCATGATGGGTTACCCCTCTCGCTTGTTAGCGGCTTCGATCAACGCTATACGCTGCCCGATCGTAAGTTCGCGGTATTGCTCAGGCAGCCAAGACATCCGAGTTCCAATAACAAAATCGGCGTACTGGGCATCGAATTCTTCCTGCTCGTCAGGTTCAAGCCCGCTGCGCGGAATGACCAGGTCTTGAAGCTCACCAAGGGGCGTTTTCATGGCGTACTGAAAAGCGGTGTTACGTTCCGATCCTTCACGGATTGCGAGAGTGAACACGACCGCCCGCACCATTTCTGTCTCTGACAGTTTTTCGACTCGATTACCAAACGCCTTAGCTATGGCAATCTCTTCGAACCCGTTCAGAGAAAGGAGTTTCTCTTCCAGATCGAACTGTTCCATTAGAATCCGTTCCTTCCCATCACTCGCTGCAAGCCGTCTTCCAGCATCCTCGGGGCAATCTCCGAAAGCTGAGAATCTGCTTTCTGAAGGAACATCGTACCCCTAATGTTTTTCTTTTTCCATCCGTAGTTCATTGGTCCAGCGTACGGCACGCGCGCCCTACCGGCGATGACGACAGCCTTATTTTTGGCCTTGTTGCCTCGGATGCTGGCCCGTAGCCTCCCGGACCGGTGCGGGGCCGCTGCGGACGCCAGGCGGGCACCCTCGGCCGCGATACCGGCGAAAACATCTTTGAGGTCCTGGACCTCGACTCCGAGTTTCTGGAGAGCGCGGACCGTCGCCGTTAGATTCTCGACCCGCACACCGGTAGCAGCCATTACGGCGTCACGTCGAGGACCGGTTTGGCAGTGAACTTCCACTCGGTCTTGACAGTGTTGACGGCGGTATTCGACCGGTTCGCTTCACCACCGAGGAAATCACCGTCCGGCTCGGTGACAGTCACCGTGCCCGTGATTTTCGGCGTGGTAACAGACTCGGTGGTCCCGCCGCCGTTGGGCCAGAATTCGATGGCCACGTCATCCCCGGCGTTGTTCCACGCGTAGTACCAGAGCGAGTCCGTGGCCGTGTCCTGCCGGAGCGTCAGCGCCAGCTTGTAGTCCCGCGCACCTCCGGCGAGGGCATCGGCGAAAGTCACAAAATCGTCACCGGTCTCGTCGGACGTCACAACGCATTTACTGACAGACGCCGAATAGTCGGTGCCACCGACTTTAAGGATCGTCTTGCGTGTGCCAATGATGGTAGCCATTGTTTTCCCTCTCAGGTAATGGCGAGAACCGGCTTAGCCGTGCACTGCCACTCAACCTTAGTAATGTTGACGGCGGTATTCGACCGGTTCGCCTCACCACCGAGGAAATCACCGTCCGGCTCGGTGATGGTTACAGTGCCCGTGATTTTCGGGTACGTAGCGGTCGGAGTCGTCGGTGACGTTGAATTCTGGCCATTCGGCCAGAACTCGTACGCGATGTCATCTCCGGCGAGATTCCACACGTAGTACCACAGTGAATCTGCGGCCGTGTCCTGCCGGAGAGTCAACGCCAGCTTGTAGTCCCGCGCTCCCCCGGAACGCGCTTCCACGAAACTCATGAATTCCGAGTCAGCCTCATCCGAGGTGAGGCGGACATTCGACACCTGCGCCGAAACCTCATCCAACCCGGCACCGAGGAACAGCAGCGTTTTTCTGGTGCCAATGATCGTAGCCATTATTCAGCCTCCACCTCGGTGGTCAGGGTCAGTGTCAGAGCGTACGTCGCCCCGCCGCCCTCGGTCACCAGCGTAATCGGTTCCAGCTCGACGTCCGTGGTGTACAGGGAACTCGTTTTCGTGACGGCGTCGATAATGTCGGTCGACCATTCTTCCAGAAGAGCATCGGCGCTCACCGAATCCGCTCCGAGCACGATGACAACCACGAAAGTCACTGTTGACGCCGTGAAATCAGCGGGAGACATCCGACTGATAGTGACCCATCCGTCGCCCGGTTTCGGAGCTTTCGGCGGCATACGAGGACGGACAGTGAGCCCATCAATCTCAGACAGAACTTCGGAGATCAGATCCCGAGTAGTAGTGAGCGTTTCCATGCTCCTCATCCAACTTTCCGGCGCCGGTAAGGCCCCTCGAATCGTGCGATCTCTACATCAACGCGCGGGACCCTCTGCGAGGTTCCGCCCCCCTCGAACGACGTGAACGACGTCAGGGGAACACTCCGCGCGGCGAGGTTCCGGGCGACCCGCCGCAGGAGAGCCTGTCTCAGGTCCGGCGGGTACACGGCGGGCACACGGCACCGGGCACGCTGGGCCGCCGCCTCGGCCGTGAGAGCGTCGAGGACTTCCCCGTCCGTGGCTGAGATGTCACCGAGGTAGGCGAGACAGTCGGACGTCGTCGGCATGCCCTCGCCCATGGTCGGGAGGACAGCCCACGCGGTGAACGGCGCGACACCGACGGTCACCCCCGTAGCGGTGATCACGGCCAGGTAGCGGCCGGGAAGCGTGATGGTGTGGCGCGCGGTCCAGGTCCCGGCCGGGTCCTCGACCGGTGTCGGCGCCGACGATGCCCCCGCCGGGTCGGTGACGGTCACGGACACCGTGGCGGCAGCGGGCCAACCCTCGTCGTCGGTGGCGCACGCGCCGATAACCCACTCGTCACCGACGTCGAGCGTCACGCTCCGCGGTGCGTCCGCCTCCAGGGGCATCGGGCGTTCTCCTCTCAGGGCTGGTTCCACGTGAAACACGCCGGATGATGGTGGGCCGCCCCCGCGCGGTGATGGGAGCCAGGCGGGGGCGGCCGGATCAGGGGGTCAGACGACAGCGACAGCTCCGTCCGCCGACAGCGGGAGCCAGAAGCAACCCCACTCGATCCGGGGCGTGGTGCCGATGGTCCCACCGCCGGCGGCGGTGAGCTTGATGTCACCGGCGACCATCGGGATCGGGTCGGACAGCATCAAATTCGCACCGACGTCGAGTCCAGCGACCAAGGCGCCGCCAGCCGACGAATTCAGGCACAGCCACGTCCCGGCAGCCGACGAATCCACTGCGAGGACCGTCGCCAGCGCCACGTCCGCCCCGCCATCGTCCGGATCCAGATCGACAGTGAAATCGAAATCCGCGGGCATCGCCACGGTGACGAGCCCGTAGAAACCGGTGACCAGGACGGTCCCGGTGATCGAAAACAGGTCCTCGGACGCGCCGGACGCTGGGGGCAGGGCGGCTGCCCGGTGAGAAAAACTGCCGAGGACGTCGGTACGGGCTCTGGTCGCGCGGGTCATAGTGTCCTCCTGGACGGGTAGCGGGGATCAGGCGGCGGCGTAAGTGACCTCACGGACACCAGCCAGGCGGGTGTTCGCCGTCGCGACGTAACCCATCGCGCCCAGCCACACCGACTTGACCTCGTATTCGAATTCGAACCGACGCGGGCCGGTCGCCCATCCGTGGCAGTCGGAGGCGTTAAACAGGTAGCTCGATCCGTCGCCGCCATTCCCGACCTCCAGTGCCCACGCGGGGCGGGCCGTCAGGGAACCGACCTGGATGGCGGAGTAATCCGGGGAAGTAGTCCCCCCGGTATTCGAGGGCGCGATGATGGGGTAGAGGCGGCGTCCCCGGTCATCCACTGCCCCAGCCAGGGCGGAAAAAAGATCCGAGGCGAGGAAGAAAGACCGGAACCTATTCCCCCCACGGATGTACTGCAAGAGCGCGAACGCGGCGACAACGTTCTGATCCAGATCAGCATCGGTACCGGTCAGGGCGATTGCTGTTGGCGAGAGCGCGTCGAGCATCGTGACGGCTTTAGCTTCCAGCGCTTCATTGTAGGACCTGACGATTTCCTGCCAGATGATCCGGGAGACCTGTGGGTTGCCGCCCTGGTCGATTGTTTCCCGCGTGATCTCGAATTTCCCAGAGATGGCGGACGGTGTGATGGTCTGCCCCGTGGTCGTGAAAACGCCCGCCGTCGGTTCGGTGCCCTCGACGTGGTCCGCGACAACAGTCGTCGCGTCGTTGAATTTCGGGACAGTGAACGGCGTGGAATCCGTGATGGAGCCCTTGTTGATGGCAGACCAAATCGGCGTGGTGAAGTCCAGGTTATCCACGTACAGGTCGGGACGGTTCCGCGTGGGATTCAGTTCGTTGACGTCACCCGTACTGACGTCGTCGGTGAAAACTTCCGCCATGAATTTTTCGAGCCGCTGAGTGGCTTCGGAGTTGCGGTCCCGCGCGGCGGAGAAAACATCCGTGGAAAACTCGTGCTCGCCCCGGCGGCCATTGAAGGCGTAGGGGAGTTCCTCCTGGACGATGCCCGTGGCCCGGCGCGGGTTCACTGGGGTCGGACCATCCGTGTCTCCCAGAGCGGCCGTCACCGCATCCTGAACAGCCTTTTGCAGAGACTCGGCCGTGAAAGCAAGCTTCGGCGCGGGGGGCATGGTAGCAGTTCCTTCCTTAGAGGCGGCAACGCTCGTGATCCGCGCGTCATCGAAACCGGGTGTTGCGGTGAGAGCGCAGCCGGTGATCCGCGCGTCGCTCACGACGTACACCGACGAGTTATCCGGGTCCGGGGCGTAGTCGAGAATGTCGATCTCGACGGACAGGCCGTCCAGCGCCTGGTCCTCGGCCAGGGACAGGGCCTCGTCACCCTGTGCGCCGCGCGCGACCTTGAAGCGCGCCGTCACGCCGTCATCCGATGCGCGAATGTCGGTAGCGGACCCCAGCAAGACATCCCAGTTGTGGTCGCGGTTCAGCTTCACGCGGGAGACGGCAGCTGAGTTCCACGAGACCGATCCTGGCTCGAATCGCCATTTTCCGTGCCTGTTCGATCCGATCTGACCGAAAGGAAGCACGGTCCCCGCGATGGTGCGTTTCTCCCTGTCGGCGGCGAACTGGGCATCGCCATCATACGGGAAATTCAAGCACGTACTGACGTGGGCGTTGAAGATAGTCGATTCCGGTGCCGAATTTTTCTGCGGCATTACTGTAGCCTCCTGCGGCGTAACGTTCTTTTTCCTGGCGAGTTCGTCACGCTGCGCTTGCGTGAGGAGTGGGCGGCCATCGGCGGAGCGGATCTCATCCACGGTGATAGCACCGAGCGCGTCGAGTTTTTCGTACACGGTGGCCCGAGTAATCGGGTCGGCCTTCAAGTAATCTTGCAGATCCAAGCCGACACGGTAGCCGCGCCGGGTGACATCCGTCATCGACAGCCTATCAGTAACAGCCCGCATGTACGGCGCCAGGACGTCATTGATCCGGTCCTGCCGCCGGTCCGTGGCATTCTGATACGTGCGGGACGTCGTCGAGATGCCGAGGTCCTCCGGATCCAGCCCAATTGCGTTCGCGATGTCGAGTGACGCTTTCGTCGAAATCTGCACCAGCTGAAGGTCAGCCGGAGACGGGTTCTGTAACACGTTGTATTGCAGAGCGGCGGAAACGTACCCCTCAGAATTGCTATTCCGCGCGTCGTTCCAATCGGCCAAGATTTCGGCGATTTCCTCGTCGTCCGCCGGGTCGGCGCCCTCTGTCGGTGTGAAATAGCCGAGTGCTCTCGGAGATTCCGCGTATCTTTCCGCCGCGCGCTCCAGGAGAACTGCGCGGCGAATCGCGCGACGCGCGGCCTTCAACAGGGGCGGGTTCGGGGAATCGAACCGGATCATATCCGAGCCGGGAACCACCTCGGTGTCGATCCATACGGCGGCCGACGGGTCGGCGCCCGACGGAAGCATGTTCAGAGCCTGCGCGCCCGGGGGCGGGCTCATGTGAACCCGGTTAACATCGACGTGCTGAATCTTCGTCGGAAACTTATTTTCCCAATCCCTGCCGGTGACTTTCCACCAGGACAGGCCATCAAACAACAGGTCTTCGACTGTCTGCGCCATCGTCACAACATTCGGGACCTGAGAGTCAAGCTGCTCAAACAGCGGTGAGCGCGTCTTGCGGCCATCCGGGGCGTACTGGGTGAGCGGTAGAGTCGAGATCGAACAGATCAGGTTCCGTCCCCGCAGGACGGCGGTGACCTGTAGTGCTGTCTCTCGGGAGATAGTGAGCGTCCACCCGGCGCGTTTCTGAGCGACGATCAGCTGGTCCACCGGGTGAGTGGGCGTGGTGAATTTCTCAGCGTCGTCGGCTGCTCTCAGGACCGTGCGAATCCTCGTCATGATGCCCACGGTCTTATGCTCTCACACTCCGTGAGCGATTTCCCTCCTTACCAGCCCGTGAGAGGGGAGCTGGGGAGCTGGGGAGCTGGGAGGTGGGAGCTGGGAGGTGGGAGCTGGGGAGGTGGGAGGTGGGAGCTGGGAGCTGGGAGCTGGGAGCTGGGAGCTGGGAGCTGGGAGCTGGGAGCTGGGAGCTGGGAGCTGGGAGGTGGGAGCTGGGGAGGTGGGAGCTGGGGAGGTGGGAGGTGGGAGCTGGGGAGCTGGGAGGTGGGAGGTGGGGAGGTGGGGAGCTGGGGAGCTGGGGAGCTGGGAGGTGGGAGGTGGGAGGTGGGAGGTGGGAGGTGGGAGCTGGGAGGACTCCCCTCCTCCTCCCTACCGTTGAGCTGGACGGATGATCCGCGGTTTACCCACTTTGGTGGGTTCCGCCCATGTGAGGTGCACGGCACCAGCGGCGGCGTAGAGCGCATCCACGTGACCACCTCCCCGGCGGGAGTACACCCACCGGTCACCCGACCGGAGTTTCTCGGCCGCCGCCACGTGAGCGTCCAGCAGGGGGTCCTCTGAGTGAGCGATCTGCTCATCCAGCACGAGCCGAGCGAGGCCCATGCACACGGCCGCCGTGTCAGCCTGGATCTCGACGATCTTGAGTCGAGGGACCATGAGCTGCCCACCGCCCCTCAACTCAGCGGCGAGCGCGGCCGCCGGACCAGCGGGAAACCACCCGAGCGTCCGGGGCCGGATCCTCATCAGCCATGAGCGCAATTCACGTTGCATGATGCCGGGGCACCCGGGACCATCCCACGCCGCCGCCACCTCGACGCGCGTCCGCCTATCGCTCATGGTCGCCGCCACGGCGAGCGTGGCATGTAGGCCGTCCGGTGAGATATCGATACAGGCAGTCAGATACTCACGCTCACCCTCACCGTCCAGGGTCCCCGCGTCACGACACCTCACCCATGCCGCCGCGTCGATCGCCTGATCCAAGCGTCCCACTCTCTGACAGAGAACCTCGGTCCGGAAACCCGCCTCCTCCTCCCCGCCATTCTTTTTGGCCAGAGCAGCGGATCCCCGGACAGTGTCCTCGTCGAGGCGGTATCCGAGGTTCGGATTCCCCGCTATCCACCCGGCCGGATCCTCGACGTCGCAACTCTCATGCGCGGACCACTCAAACAATCCGAGACGCCTGTCGGCCTCTGCGAGCGCGCCATTCCTGAGAGCATCCAGCACGACGGATTTGTCGTCGCCTTGATTCGAGATGAACCACGCCTGCCCATATGGGCGCGCATTCATCGCCGGGTAGGCGGCATTGTACGCGGACCAATCGTGCTGCTCCCTCAGCTCATCCGCAATCAAACGGTCAATAGAAAGCGAACGACCACCCTTCCGGTTGCTCGCCGCTATTTTATACCGACACTGGTCGGATGTCGTCAAACACTGCTCACCATTAGCTCGACGGATACCATTCCGAGGCAGGAGTTCCGACAATTCTTTAACGCTCTCAGCGGCCCGGACCGCAGCTTCCCACGACTCCCGCGCATAATCCAGGTTCGTGCTGGTGCCCACAGTAAGAGGCCACCGCTCGACGAACACCCAATACAAGGCCAACGTGCGCAGGAGGAAAGTTTTCCCATTCTGTCGGGCGACAAGAGCGACGACGCGCCGGAACCGTGGGCGGCCATCGGGCAGGTACTCACCCGCGTGCAGCACAAGCCACTCCTGCCACGCATCCAGGGGCTCACCGAGAACCTCCCGCGCGAACTCCGTAACCTGCGGCCCGTAGGACGCGCCAGGTTCGGACAGGTCACGAAGAGGGCGCGTCCACAGCCTCGGCACGGTGCTACCAAAAAGCTTAGTTCCGGACGGCTCGCAGTTTCCCGAGAGCGACAGCGGCCGGGGTTCTGGCAGTAGTGCCATTGGTCTTACCTCCTGCCGCACGAGACGCCGGAGTCATCGTCAACGCTCCGAGCGCCGCCAGCAATTTCGGCCCAAGCTGGTCGATTACTTGGATCTCATCCACACGTGCCCGTAGGCGTGCGAGATTCGACGCCGTAGCGTCCGAACCAGCCGCAACAGCCTTATTGTGGGCGGCGGTGAGTTCGTGACCAAGCAGGAACGCGTCGTCGATCAGAATCGCGTACCGCATCACCAGTGCGACGGCGGCACCATCGCGGTCTTGAGGCTGACAGTCCTGAAGCGACGATTCTACGGCTCGGACAATGCTCGGACGGCGCGTCACGACGGGTCTCCAGACGGCAGAACAGCCAGAGTGGGCGGGTAATCGATCAATGTTCCCTCGGCAAGCTGTTTCCGCTGCTTCGGCGTCAGGATGTCAGCCCTACAGCTCGAACACAGGAGCACCAGATCGGCTGGTGCCCCGGTGCCACGAGTTCCCCGCGCCGGGGGGCTGAACAACAAACGTGCGGCGACGGTCAGGTGAGGATCCTGACGCTTCCCGCACTGCCCACACGTCATCGGACGGCGCTTCACAGGAAAACTCCAGACGAACAGTAGTAAAACACGATGAAAGCATAGGTACAAACTGCCGCGAAATATAGTAGTCGCATTTCCTGCTACACCCTTCGACTAGTGGTAGGCGGCACTCTTAGAGAGAGAGAAGGAACAC
>Ga0307425_1001016_pt1 | contig 17237 bp, 19 predicted proteins | sample SalMarWE160330MG_FD_202152 | JGI IMG/M metagenome (GOLD analysis project Ga0307425, IMG submission 202152) | Salt marsh sediment microbial communities from the Plum Island Ecosystem LTER, Massachusetts, United States - WE1603-30 | ecosystem: Environmental > Aquatic > Marine > Intertidal zone >... | reverse complement strand
TTCTTCATTAAAGATCAGTTGCCAGCTGTGCTCAGTGTTTCCGCATCGAAATACCTTAAATCAGTATCTTTGAACCGCCATTCGGGGGTGCGGAGGATCCTCCCGAAATCGAGCGCGTACCACGGTGACAACCCGGCGTTATTGGGATTCTTCAGGACATGGATGTCCTGGGCCGGCATGAAGCTCTGGGCAAGGAGAAAGACCTTTGCACCGTTCTCTTTGTTTTCGGCCATATCCACCACCATAACGGCATGGCCGGGGAATCCCGGTTCTATGAATATATCACCGATTGCCATGTCGTGGATATTTTTTCTCGATTTTAGTTCTCTGCTCAACGAGTAGGTGCCTGCATAGACAAAGACGGTGGTGAGATAGCGTCTGAAATTCCGATAGGATGAGTCTTCTCCTGCATTCTTGATCCATTGGACCTTGTTGTTGTCCACCTTCGGACGATACCCTGCAGCCCATTTGGTAAACGAGGCCTCGTCACCACTGGTAAAATTGAAATGGATTGAGGAGTATAGGCCCCTGGAATAGAGGTACTCCCCCCGCAATCTGATGACGGCATCGGCGCATTGCTGGAGATCCCGGGTGCCGGTATCGATATCGACGACGGCAAAGTGGGCATTCTGATTCATTTTCTTTGTGCCGTTGTAGAGATAGACTGGCGTGCCTTTTTTCTTGAGGGGGAGATTGCGCAGCCAATGTGCAAATGAGTTTGCTTCCACTGCTATTCTTTTGTATCCCTCTGGGGGAGAGATCTTTGTTGCGATGCTGGTTTGAGGTTCACCTTCCCCCAACCAAAGATAGCCCTTTGGTACAGTGAGAGAAGAAGTCGCAAAGAGGCATAGCGTGAAGATCGTAAGGGGTATGATCCTTGAAATCATATGTAATCATTTCCCTCTTAAGGGTCTCTGGATTTATAGAACGATATCCGCTTGCTGTCAAGTATTTGCTGCTTTTTTGCCAAAATTATCGGGATAAAAAGGGTTGGTTGGAGGCTTCTGACCGGAATATTGTTAATACTATGATTTTATATATATCTCAATACCATAAACTATTCTTTCATAACTATATGTAAAATATAGACATTATTATTCAATAACTAAGATTCAAAAAAATAACTTGACAAAAGGGGTTAAGAGCCTTAAACTAGTTCATAGTATGAACAAAATGGCAACCAAGGTCAATGAGGAGCTCCTCGGCTATCAGGCCCAGAGATTACAAGAGCTGATCGCCGAAATCCTGAAATGCTGTGAGGACAGGAAGCTTTATGAAACCGGTAAGTTCGGGCTTCCCTATGCGGAGCTGAGGTGTTTGTTGTTATTTGAAGGAGAGCGATATTTGACCGTAAAGGGTATAGCCCAAAAACTGGATGTTGCCAAAAGCCGCGTCACCAAGATCGTCAATGGGCTGAGAAACAAGAAGCTGGTAGAGCAGATTGATGACCCCCATGACGCACGGATAAAGCTGATTAGCCTCACACCGGCAGGGAAGGAAAAGTCGCAGGAGATAGCGGCCTTTCAAAGAGAGCTTCATCGCCAAATATTGTTGCACCTGGATGCAGATGAGCGAAAGGGAGTATTTTCATACCTTGAGTTACTCAGGACGGCCATGGAGGCCGTCAAGGCACAATTGGTATGAGTGCTAACCAAATTAATTACGGGGAGGATATCATGAAGGAAAAAGAGGGGAAAGCAATGGAAAAGCACAGTGCAGGTCAGGAGAATAAACTTGTCGAGATAGTCTTTAGCGGTGATCTTGACAAGGCACTGGCTGCTTTTGTTATTGCCACCGGGGCAGCTGCCATGGGGATGGATGTGGTGATGTTCTTCACCTTCTGGGGGACGCCGCTGCTCAGGGACAAAAAGAAGAAGGTCGGGGGTAAAGATCTCATGGGGAAGATGTTCGGTGCAATGCTGCCCAAGGGGGTCAGCAAGCTAAAGCTCTCTAAGATGAACATGGGCGGTATGGGTACGGCCATGATGAAATCCCTCATGAAAAAAAAGAATGTTGCTTCTTTGGAGGATATGCTGGCATTGGCAGCAGAAATGGATGTAAGAATCTTTATTTGTGAGATGTCCATGGATCTGATGGGATTCAAGCGTGAGGAGATGATTGATTACCCCAATTTGACCTTCTGCGGTGTCGCCAAGATGCTTGAGGAGGCGCAGAATAGCAAGGTACAGTTCTTTATATAACACTGAGAGCGTTTAAAGGAGGTTTACGATGAGCGCAGATATGAAGGTAGATAAGGTTATGGATCTGAAGGGTATGCCGTGCCCCATGCCGGTGGTGAAGGTCAGCAAGGGGATCAAGGATGTTGAGGTCGGGCAGGTGATAGAGGCCCACACGACTGACCCCGGTTCCTTGGCCGACTTTCCCGCGTGGGCGAGAACGAGCGGCAACGAGATTCTGAAGACCGATCAGACAGGAGACGTCATTAAGTTTTACATAAAACGGAAGGTATAGATGTGGTTGCAGGTGCCCCCCTTCAGGAGGGCACCTGTGTTTGTTCACTTGCACAAAGGAGGCTTCCGTGGAGATAGTTTACTATATTGTATTAGTACCGATGGTCTACGTGGCCTGTGCGGTGTTTGTAGTGGGCACCATTGTCAGGCTCGTCAAGATCCTTCTGGAACCGAAGCATCCCACGACGCTGCAGATCTACCCTGAAAAACGGCCTCGGTGGCTCTGGGCCCTGCAAGATACCTTCCTGTTCCCCACGGTCATACGGCACAAGCCGGTCTTTTGGGTCGTCTTGATGCTGTTTCACATCGCCTTCCTTCTCCTCATCATCGGACACATAGAGCTGATTGCCGAGATCAAGATCTTTCAGATCATCCCCCATGAGGTCTTTTTGGGCAAGGGGTTTGTCGGTTTGATCCTGTGCCTCGCGGTGCTCTATTTTCTCTTCAGGCGCCTCGTCTCACCCTACAGAGATCTATCTGTCCCAGAGGATTATTACCTGCTCATCTTGCTGTTTCTTACGTTTATTTTTGGGAGCGAGATGGACTGGGCGCGTAGGTGGTACGGATACGACAGTCTAACGGTCGATGGCTATCGGGAGTACCTTTCCAACCTCCTCTACCTCAAGCCGTACGTATCAAGCGATCTAACCGCGCCAGGGCATTCTTTCATGTTGCTCTTGCACGTATTTTTCGCCAATCTGTTTCTCATATTTTTCCCATTCAGTGACTTCATGCACTCGGTGTTGTCTTTGCCGATGAATAAGCTGAGACGGGGGTAGCCATGGACAAAAAGACACGGGATAACCTGCTCAAGCTCTTTCAGGGTAAATTGGATGAGGCCATGCGATTGTACCTGGAGCAGTGTACGAGGTGCGGGCTCTGCACCGAGGCCTGCCATGCGTACGCATCTATGGGCCAGATTAAATATATCGCCGCGTATCGGCACGAGATCGTCCGCAGGATCTACAAGCGATATTTCAAGGGGCGGGGGAAGGTTTGGCCGTCAGTAGGGGAGGCCAAGGAATTGAGCGAGATGGCCCTTGATGAGTTGTACGAGGCTGCCTACTCGTGCACCGGCTGCCGACGCTGCATGATGTACTGCCCCTTTGGGATCGACACCCAGATGCTCATGTCCATTGCCAAGCTGCTCCTCGTCGGTGCCCATGCCGAGCCGGAGATTCTGACGATGCTTGCCGATACCTCCATCGAAAAGGGAAAGTCCCTGGATCTTTTTAAGGAGAGTTTTCTTGCCGGTATTAAAAAACTTGAATCAGAGGTTATCAAAAAGTGGAGGATAGAGGCGGGTGAGACGGCTATCCCTATCGATGTTGAGGGGGCCGATCTCCTGTACGTGGCCCTGGCCGGGGCCCACTCCATCATACCGGCGGCAGCGGTCTTCAATGCGGCAGGGGAGAAGTGGACCTTGAGCTTTTTTGAGGCCGTCAACTTCGGCGCGTTCGTGGGGGACCCCACGAAGACCAAACTGATCTTGGATCGTATTATAAAAGAAGCCAAACGGCTCAAGGTCAAGGAGGTCTGCATCTGCGAGTGCGGAACGGCCTACCGCGTTATGAAACAGTTATCGGGAAAACAACCCTTTGAGGTCTCTGCCGTCACTGAGGCGCACGCCCGATATCTCAAAGAGGGACGGATCAAATTGGACAAGTCAAAGTTCAAGGGAAAACCCATTACCTACCACGACCCCTGCCAGATAGCCAGAAATGGGGGGGTCATCGACGAGGCGCGCTATGTACTGCAACACCTCACTGATGATTTTCGGGAGATGTCCCCTGATCCTCGGTATAACTGGTGCTGCGGTGGGGGAGGGGGATTGGTCGCCCTGGGTGAGGATACCCTGGATTTTCGGATGAAATCAGCAAAAGTCAAGGTCGATCAGGTCCAAGAGACCGGTGCAAAGATCCTCGCGACCGCCTGTGAGAACTGCCATGCGCAGCTCAACGATCTCAACGGCCATTATAAGATGGGTGTGGATGTCCAGTTTCTCTCTTCCCTGGTTGCGGATGCGCTGGTGCAGTAGCGTTTTGTGTCTTATCATGCTGTTGAAAAATGCCTATCTGCTGCGTTTCTCTCATCCTTTGTCGTTGGGCGTACGTTTAAGTACGCCTCGCGAGCCAAAAGAACTCTCCGCTGGTGGCGAGCACGAGGGCGGCAAAACCCCCCACCCCTTCGTCATAGAGCCTTTTACCGAAGAAAAAGACCAAAATTATGGTAAACAACCCGGAGAAGGCCGAGGGAAGGCGAGCAGCCACCTCATTCATTGCTCCGAGCCCCTTTGCCGCCCCGGCGATCAACCAGAACAAGAAAGGGGGTTTGTCATAGTATACGGTGCTGTTCAGGTGCGGGATAATCCATCCCTCGCCATACAGCATTTCTTTGGCTACCTGGGCATCACGGGGCTCGTCGGCGTTCCACAGGCCCCAGTCCCCTCGATAAGAAAAGAAAAGGACGCCCGCAAATATTGCGAGGATGATACTATACAGCGTTATCTTCTTCATCAGCAACCCTTCATGCCGAAATTGATAAAATCACGAAGCACCTTTCCGCCGACCATAGCGTCGCACCGTGAGGTAAAGGAGGATTATCAGGAAACTCAAAACCACTGCAACGATCACTATGCGGTGTAGATAGGCTGCTACTATCTCTTGATTATTCCCCACCCAGTAACCCACTAAGGCCAGGGTTGCCACCCAGATTCCAGCCCCCAACCCTGTAAATAGACAAAACAAGGCCAGGTTCATCCTCGCTACCCCGGCGGGGAGGGAGATATATTGGCGGATCCCTGGCAAAAGTCTCCCCACAAAGGTGGTGATATGGCCATGTACATCGAAGAAACGCTCTGCCTTATCGAAGGATCTCTTGCTGATCAATAGATAGCGCCCATACCTCTCGAAGCAGGGCAAACTCGCGGGGTTGCAAATCAAACTGTCTACCTGAGCGGAGGACTTTTCGGCTCAGGAGATCCAGAGAGAGATCCCCCATTGTCAAGCTGGTGGGCTCAACAGATCCATGTGCCCTGCGAATCAACGCCTGGACCCGGCCCAGAAGTTCGGAAAAGGCAAAGGGCTTGGTGAGATAGTCGTCACCCCCCTTCTGAAGTCCCCTGGCCCGATCATCCACCGAACGCTTGGCACTCAAGATGAGCACGGGGGTGTTAATTTTCTGACGCCTCAGCTCTTCGATGAGCTGCAAGCCGTCCAGTTTGGGGAGCATAATATCGATAATAGCCGCATCGTATGGCGCAGTCAGGGCCTGGTGAAGACCGTCCTCGCCGTTGATTGCGTGATCCACGGCAAAGCCGGCCTCCTTAAGACCTTTCATGACGAACGAGGCGATTTTTTTTGTCGTCTTCGACTATCAGTATTCGCATTGGACGCCCCTCAGATGTACCCAATGTTGCCCCAGTCGTAGGAAAAAGTCCAAGGGAAATTAACTCCGTGTGACATACCCCTGTCTCTTCAGGTAACTATGCACGGTAGTTCCTACCCCTCTCTTGCTTTCGATCTCTATTCTGCCTCCATGCAGTTTTACAATTTCGTCACAGATACTCAGACCCAATCCGACACCTCCGATCTTTTTTGAACGGGATTTATCAACCCGGTAAAAACGGTCGAAGACTCTATCCAGATCCTTTTCGGGTATGCCAATCCCTGTATCTTTTATTTTTATGACGATAAAGGATCTCTCTTTCTTGATGGCAATGTCGATCTTTCCATGCGGGACATTATATTTTATGGCATTGTCTAACACATTTACAAAGAGTTCTAAAAGTGCCGCCCGATCTCCAAGGATAACACGTTGCTCATTCACCGGCACGTTGATGTTGATACCCTTCTGTGTAGCGAGAGGGGTTACTACCTTTACTGCCTGACGGATGACCTCGTTCAAATTTATAGGCACCATCTTAAGCTCAATTTTGTCAGTACCGAGGCGGGCTAGGGTCAGAAGCTTCCCGACAATCTCTGACATCAGCCCAGTAGCTTCCTCGATGGCTGTAAAGGCATTTTTATATTCCTCAGCACTTCTTTCTTTCCTCAGCATAATCTCACTGTGACTCAGGATGACCGACAAGGGGGTCCTGAGTTCATGGGAGGCATCAGCTACGAATTGTTTCTGGCGTTTAAATGATTTCTCCAACCGCGCAAACGTATGATTAAAGGAAGCTGCGAGTTCTCTTAATTCCTTGGGTACATTTCGAATGGTTATCCTTGCTGAAAGATTTGATTCTGAAATTCCCTTTATGGTGTCTGAAATCTTTTTTATCGGAGAGAGGGCCTTTCTTGCAATGAAAAAACCACCTGATGCAGAAATAATCATTATAGAGAAGATAAAGAGGGAGAGGATAAGCCTATAGTTTTTCAGGAGGGTTACCTGTTCCTGGATATCCACAGCGCATTGGATAATGAGGCCATAAGCTTTGCGTCTTACCACAGGAACCTTTTCTTCGTGATCATCGTCGCCATAGTTCATAAAACGGAAGCTCACTAGTCTTGTAGGCACGCCATTCAACTGAATGGTCTGGTAATTGATTTGATTTTCACCTGTCGGGAACGATAGTTCAAGATTTCTTAAGGATCTTGATTTTTCTACAGTGGTTCCATCCAAGTAGCGTATTTGGAAAAAATTCTTTGCTTTGAAGGAATTATACTCCCACATGATTTCGTCAGAAAAGGCGAATTGGGTTTCACCGTTCTCGTTACTGACCAGTGTGGCCAACGCCTTTGCCCTGGACAGAAGACTTGAATCAATGGAGCTATAGATGATTTTACCGAGACTAAGGTCAAGGAATACCCCCAGAACTGGTAGAATCATAAAGAGGACAGCCACATAAAATAAGATGACCCTCGTTTTTATGGAAGAAAACATCTCCTCATCCCTTTAACATATATCCAGCCCCCCGCACAGTATGGATGAGCTTTGTTTCAGATCCTCTGTCTATCTTGTTTCTAATACGATTAACAAAAACATCGATTACATTGCTGTCAAGGTCAAAGTCATAGTCATAGATATGTTCGGATATATAGGTCCTGCTCAGGACTTTATCCCTGTTGATCGCCAGAAGTTCGAGGAGGGCATATTCCCTGGCTGAAAGCAAAATCTCCTTCCCGCCTCTTTTCACCTCATGAGAGGCCATGTCGATAAGAAGATCCCCTATCTGGATTGCACAGGTCTTTACCTCAGAATCCCGCCTCAATAACACCCGAATGCGCGCAAGGAGTTCTTCAAAGTGGAATGGTTTGGTCAGATAGTCATCAGCGCCGCTGTCCAGCCCTGATACCTTATCCGTTATTGCATCCTTTGCCGTGAGCATAAGAACCGGAGTTTTAAACCCCGCCTTCCGAATCTTCTTAAGAATGGTCATCCCATCGATAATTGGCAACATTATATCCAGGATGATGAGATCTGACGGCTCATTCTCTGCCATAAAGAGACCATCCTCTCCATTGTATGCCACATCCACGGCATAATCCTCCTCTTCGAGCCCCTTCTTAATAGCCTCAGCAAGGGATTTTTCGTCTTCAACAATGAGAATCCGCATAATCTATTTTATCCTCTTTCTTCTTCTGATTGCAATGAGGCTTAAAATCATTCCGATGATCATGGGCTCACCAATGGCAATAGGTAGGACATTGTTAGGATTAAGCCTGAGGACCCTTTTTATCTCGAGACGTGACATGGCACTGCTTATAGGGGTATTGTCATTTTTGTCCACCACCGTTATATAAGCGACATAACTTCCGGAGTCGATTAGGCGCATGGGCCATTGGCCCTTGTACGTCCCATGAGGCGGGATGGTATCCACCTTGATTGCCTTGTTGGCGCTCCAGTCCTCAAGGTCCATAGGCGACTCCCTGCCCTGGGTGACGTTTGCCAGAGAGACATAGGCGATAATATTGTTTACAGGCTCGTCTGAATTATTGGTTATCGTTCCTACATAGGTTATTTTATCGCCCATATTAGCCTGTATAATTGGCGGATCGATAGAAGCAGTGATACGGTGTGCTGCCGAGGCAGTTGCATAATTCGCTGTTATTGCCAGAAAAATCATTGATAAAAACAAGATTGGCCTTTTCATTGTATCACCTCACATTTCCAGTCTGGATACGCTTCTCTTTAAAAACCACAGGGATAGAAGCGTATAGCCGAAGATAGTTGCAACCCGTCCTGCCTGATAGCCGAAACCCTGGCTGTCTATGACCACACTGTCGAAGGTGTTGATCGCACCGGCAAAAGGATTTATAAAATCAATGATCCTGCCAAACCATGTTCCTCTCTGGGCTGCTGAAAGAAAGATGGGCGACCCTGCAAGCAGGAATATAAAGAAGGAGATAATCAGGGAGTTTTTAACGGATTTTATCCTTGAGGAAAGTCCCATGGAAAAGGCAGAAGAGGTAATGGCCAGAAACGTTCCGAGGAAGGCGAGATAGGCAATACCGACAAAGAGATTTTGCCCGCCCTTGCCCACGACAAATAGGTAGGGGAGAGAAATGGCAAAGAGAATCCCCCAGTTTGCCAGTGCAGCGCCGAGCTTCCCCGTGGCGATTTCGACCTTGGTAACCGGGCTTAAAAACAGTGCCTCCAGAGTTCCCCTCTCTATCTCGCCAGCAAAGGCGTCAGCACCGAATACAAGACCCATTAGAACCCCAAGGGCAGTGATGAAATTCATGATCATGTAAAGCATCTGACCCTGGTCAAGGAGGCTTAATTCGCTGTTTGTAAGGAAGAGGTAACTCAGGACGCTCAGGATCATGGATGTAAGGATATACCATAAAAAACCTTTTGGGGTTAGGATGCTTTCCCTTATCTCTTTTTGCATGATACACGCGGCTTTCATAGTGTCCCCTCCTTTGTGGACAAAAAGAAAATATCTTCTATTGTCCCTTTCCCTTTCATTCTGTCAAGCTCTCCCATCCTGACTATCTTTCCATAATTGATAATCGCTATCCTATTACAGAGCCTTTCCACATCATCCAACAAGTGAGTGGAAAGAAAGATGGTTGTGTCGTGGTTCCGGTTGAGGTCTATTAACAAGTCATGGATATCCCTCCTGCCCTTTGGATCGAGACCGTTTGTAGGCTCATCAAGGAACAGGAGTTTCGGTCTGTTGATAAGCGCCCGGGCAATGCCGAGCCTCTGCTTCATGCCGCGGGAATAAGTGCGGATAAAATGGTTTTCCTTTCCATAAAGCCCCACGATTTCTAAAAGCTTATAGACTTCCTGTTTCGATGTTTTTTCTTTATAGAGGTGGGAGAAGAGTTCGAGGTATTCGTGTGCCGTCATCCATTCGTAATAGCCGTTGGATTCCGGAAGGGCATTGATAATTTTTTTCACCGCCAGTGGCTCTCCCAGAATGCTGTGCCCATCAATCAGGACATTTCCGGAATCCGCTTGGATGATGGCGGTCATGATGCGAATAGTGGTTGTCTTTCCCGCCCCATTCGGGCCAAGGAAGCCGAAGATGTCGCCATGCTCAACAGTGAAATTCAAGCCATCCAGTGCCGTATAGCCATCATATTTCTTCACCAGATTTTTTACATTTATGATCATAATCTTCTCCTATTTTTCGTTGTCCCATAATGGCATTTGATTATAATAGGTTTTTGGAGTTTCTCCTTGCACTTTTTTTATACAGGGGCGGAAATTTTTCCGCCCCTGTCCCTGATTGCTATTACCTTTCAGGTTCTTCTTCTTCATGGTCATTGTGAGAGTCTTCTTCTCTTTCATGACCTTCATCGTTGTCCCGGTCTATTTTCAGTATCTTTCCGTTTCCCGCATCAACCTTAACATCAACTATCTGATGATCGGGTTTTGCGATCTCGACACCATAGACCAGGTAGCCGTTTTCGTTCTCCAGCTCTACTCTGAGCACCTTGCCCGGAACTTTTTTCTGCGCCGCATTCATGGCAGAGTCCAGCGATATCTTTGCTAAATCCGCAAATGTTGCTTCATCGCCGTTTTTAATCTGGATGCTGCCACTATGTTTCGCCTGCTGAGCCCTTAGGCCTACTGTTCCGATGACAAGCAGAACTGCCAGAACTACTCCGATGACCGTTCCAAATTTTCTCATTTTTCTCCCCTCCTTTCGTGTAGGATTGTAAGCTTAATTTCAGCTTACGAAATGGATTATAAATACTGGAAGATTACTGGAAGATGAACGGAATACAGGATTTAATAAAAAAAAAGAGGAAAAATATTCGGAAAACTTTCTTGTTTTAGCTTGATCATCGGGGATACCAAGCTCATGGCTTCGTTGTATGCCTTATATCCTGTGAGATGAAGCGAGCAGATTTATATGGATTGACTATAAGGAAATATGAACCGAGTCCCATAACCCTCCGCTTAAGCTATGCAAGAGAGGTATGCATGACGGCCTGAACGCGAAGGTATTACTGGAGGTGTCTTTTTAGGATATCGTTCACCAGTTGCGGGTTGGCCTTGCCCTCGGTGGCCTTCATGACCTGGCCGACGAAGAAGCCGAAGAGCTTTTCCTTCCCCCCCTTGTATGCTTCTACCTCATTTGGATTGTTCTGCAGCACCTCGTCTACGACCTTGGCCAAGGCTGATTCGTCGGTGATCTGGACCAGCTCCCCCTTCTCGACGATCTCTTTGGCCTCCTTGCCGGTCTTGTACATATCCTCGAAAACAGTCTTGGCGATCTTGCCGCTGATGGTCCCGTCCTTGATGAGTCCCAGCATCTCGGCCAGCTGTCCCGGGGTTACAGGGCAGTCCTCCACCTCGCGGTCGTCCTCCTTCAAAAGGCGCAAAAGATCCCCCATGATCCAGTTGCTTACCTGTTTGGGCTCGGGGAAGATGCGAACACACTCCTCGTAGTAATCGGCCTGGGCCTTGGAGGAGGTGATGACTCCGGCGTCGTATTCGGGGATCTGGTATTCCCGGACGAAGCGATCCTTGCGCTGTAAGGGGAGTTCGGGGAGCCCTTTTTTGATCTCCTTGACCCACTCCGACGAGACGGTCAAGGGGACGAGATCGGGGTCGGGGAAATAGCGGTAGTCGTGCGCCTCCTCTTTGCCGCGCATGGCCTCGGTAATCCCCTTCTGCGGATCCCACAGCCTGGTCTCCTGCACCACTGCGCCCCCTTCATCAAGGACCTTGCGCTGTCGCTCGATCTCATAGGCTAGGGCCCGCTCCACGTGGCGGAAGGAATTCATGTTCTTGACCTCGGTCCTGGTCCCGAAGGTCTGGGCGCCAATGGGCCTGATGGAGACATTGGCGTCGCAGCGCAGACTCCCCTCCTCCATGTTCCCGTCGCAGATCTCCAGGTACTGGAGGATCCCCCGCAGCATCCGGAGGTAATCGGCAGCCTGTTGGGGGGTGCGGAGGTCGGGTTCACTTACGATCTCCAGCAGGGGGACGCCGGTGCGGTTGAAGTCGACGTAGCTGAATGGCTTGGCCTCGTCGTGAAAGAGCTTTCCCGCATCTTCCTCCATGTGGATGCGGGTGATCCCCACACGCTTCTTCTCTCCATCGGCGGCCGGGATCTCCACTGAGCCGTTGACAGCGAGGGGCAGCTCGTACTGGGAGATCTGGTATCCTTTGGGCAGGTCGGGATAGAAGTAATTCTTGCGGGCAAAGAGGCTGAGGGGGGCGATCTCGCAGTTGGTGGCCAAGGCCATCCTGACGGCGAACTCCACTGCCTTCCTGTTCAGGACGGGGAGCGATCCGGGCATGCCCGTACAGATCGGACAGGTATGGGTGTTGGGGTCAGCGCCGAAGGCGGCTGAGCACCCACAGAAGATCTTACTCCCGGTGAGGAGCTGGGCGTGGACCTCTAATCCGATGACCGCCTCGTATTCCACAGGGACTTCCTCTCTCTCGTGCGTTGAAACGATAGTATAGTGCACATACCATGTCAAGCTTTGGCACATTACCTTTGCAACAACCTCATGGGGGCTTCAATGGTATTTTTGGTCTGAAACAACCTCTTTTTCGGAAATTTTTGGGGTAACGGGCCATTCTAAAGGGTCAAAAGCCCTTTTGATCTTTAAAAATCGAAACAATATGCTATAATCGGATATTGAATCGAGGAGTATGATGGATCTCTTGGAAAGACGCATCCTGACAGTCAGCCAGCTCACCGCGGAGATAAAAGATATCCTGGAGTCAACTTTTGACGAGGTCTGGGTAGAGGGTGAGATCTCCAACCTCAGGCGCCCCCCTTCGGGGCACCTCTATTTCACCCTGAAGGATGAGAAGAGCCAGATCAGGGGGGTGCTCTTCAAGATGCAGAGCCGGTATCTGCGTTTTGAGCTGGAGGACGGTCAGCAGGTGATCTGCTGGGGGAGGTTGGGTATCTATGAGAAGCGGGGTGAGTACCAGCTCATCCTCGACTATGTGGAGCCCAAAGGGATCGGATCCTTGCAGCTTGCCTTCGAGCAGCTGAAGGGACGGCTGGGTGAAGAGGGGCTCTTCGATGAGGAACGCAAGAGGCCCCTGCCGATGCTGCCGCAACGGATCGGGATCGTCACCTCTCCGACAGGGGCGGTCATCCGGGATATGCTGCACATCCTGCGTCGGAGGTTTGAGAACATCGAGATCGTCCTCTACCCTGTGAAGGTACAGGGTGCGGGGGCGGCGGATGAGATAGCCAGAGGAATCGGATACCTCGGCGAACACGGGGAGGTAGACGTCATCATTGTGGGCAGGGGAGGGGGGTCGCTCGAGGACCTATGGGCCTTTAACGAAGAGGTAGTAGCCCGGGCCATCTTCGCATCCCCGGTCCCTATCATCTCGGCGGTTGGGCACGAGACGGACTTCACCATCGCGGACTTCGTGGCTGATGTGCGCGCCCCCACCCCCTCGGCGGCAGCGGAGATCGCCGTGCGGGAGAAAGGGGATCTGCTCAGGATGCTCAATGATCGCGTGACGAGGATAGGGAGGGAGATGAATCATTTCCTGGTTCGCAGCCGAGAACAGGTCATTGGCATACAGGGTAAGATCAGGGACCCCCGCCGGAGGATCGAGGAGCATCGTTTACGTTTGGATGAATGCTGGAGTCGCCTCGCCACCACGGTACAACGAACCTGGCGGGAGAACAGAGAGCGGGCCGCGCGGGTCTTACAGATCCTCTTGGCGCAGGACCCCCGTCATGAGATTCGGACCCTCAGAGACGGCCAGGCCCAGCTGAACAAACGATTGCAAGGAGGTATGGCGATACTCTTAGACTCCAAGCGTAAGGGATGGGAAAAGCACGTAGCACGGCTCGATGCCATGAGCCCCCTTGCTATCTTACAGAGGGGATACAGCATCACCAGGCGACTGCCCGACGGGCTGATCCTGAGAAAAGCCGATAAGGTGGGACTGAACGGCCAGGTGTCGGTGCGGCTCCATCGCGGAGAGCTCATCTGCCGGGTGGAGGGGAAGAGATGAAGGCGTCTCTCCGCATAGCCTTGTATTGTATTGTCGCATTCTTCCTTTTCATTGTCCCCTGTTCCGGGGAAAACGTGGTGAAGGTCAGCTGGTTCCCCCAGGAATTGAAGCAGGGGGAGGTACTCTTCGTGACGGTGAAGCTTGAGACAGAGATCTCCTCTGTCGAGGGTGCCCTGGAGGGGACCCCCATCTACTTCTATGAACGAGAAGGAGGCGGGTTCGCCGGTATCGCGGGGGTGGACTTGGCTGCCTCGCCGGGTCAGCGTTCTCTCAGGGTGGAAATCAAGGACCTCGAGGGGAGGTCCTTTGAGCGGGTCTTTCAGATACCGGTACATGCGGGTGAGTTCGAGGTTCAGAGGCTGACGGTGCCTCCGGGGATGGTTGATTTCACGGAGGAAACCTACCAACGGTATCTGGCTGAACGTAAAGAGCTGAAGCGGGTATTTAATCAGATCAGGCACGAGCGGCTATGGCGCAATTCCTTTGTCAAGCCAGTAGAGGGACCGATCACGAGCACCTTTGGCCTGCGCAGGGTATTCAATGATAAAGCGCGAAACCCCCACAGCGGTGTGGATATCGCTGCATCGGAGGGGACCCCAGTGGGTTCGTGCAACGATGGGATCGTGGTCTTTGCCCAGGAGTTGTACTTGGAAGGGAAGACCATTATAATAGATCATGGTTTTGGTTTATATTCTATTTACATGCACTTGTCGGCGATGCAGGCCAGAGAGGGGGATACGGTGCACGTGGGTGAAGTTGTCGGCCTGGTAGGCGCTACCGGTCGGGTGACCGGTCCCCATCTGCACTGGGGTATAAAGTTACTGGGGGCAAAGGTGGATCCCTTTTCCCTCATGCGAGCTGTGCCTTTCGAGGAATGATGGGAATGAAAGAAAAGACCTTTGAGGAGGCGCTGCGGGAGCTCGAGGGGATCGTGAATCGCCTGGAGCAGGGGGATTTGCCCCTGGAGGAGGCACTCCAGTTTTTCGAGGATGGGGTGAAGCTCTCCCGATACTGCCATACCAAGCTTGATGAGGCACAGAAACGGGTGGAAATACTCCTTAAGGATGAAAGTGGAAAGATGACAGCACAACCCTTTGAGCCGACTGAGGATGGAGAAGATGTCTGAGGAGAGAACGGAGATGGAGCGTATCCTCGAGGGCATCGATTCGCCCGCCGATCTGAGGAGACTGGAGCGACGGGATCTCCCACGTCTGGCCGAGGAGATCAGGGAGGAGATCGTCTCCGTGTGCTCTCAGACAGGGGGTCACCTGGCCCCGAGCCTGGGGGTCGTGGAGTTGACGCTGGCCCTGCACTATGTCTTTGATACGCCCCGGGACAAGCTCATCTGGGATGTCGGGCACCAGGCCTATACCCATAAGTTGATTACCGGCAGGAAGGAACGATTTAAGACCCTGCGGCAGGAAGGGGGGATCAGCGGCTTTCCCAAACGGGAGGAGAGTATCTATGACCCCTTCGGGGCAGGGCACAGTGGAACCTCCGTTTCGGCTGCCCTTGGTATGGCCGAAGCCAGAGACCTGCGCGGAGAGGATTTCAAGGTGGTGGCGGTCATCGGGGATGGCGGATTGACAACGGGCATGGCCTTTGAGGCCCTCAACTGTGCCGGGGAGCAGCAGCGGGATCTCATCGTGGTGTTGAACGATAATGAGATGTCGATCTCCAAGAGTGTGGGGGCTATTTCCTCTTATCTCAATAGGATCATGACCGGGCATCGTATCAACCGCTTTCGCGAGGACATCAAAAAATTTCTGCACGAGATTCCGGGGATCGGCAAGTCTATGTTAAGATTCGTCAAACAGGCCGAGGAGTCCTTAAAAGGTTTGGTGGTACCTGGTATCCTCTTTGAGGAGCTCGGCTTTCAATATTTCGGCCCCCTCGAGGGACATCATCTTGACCATCTCATCGATACCTTTCGGAACATCAGGGGGTTGAAGGGGCCGATCCTCGTCCATGTAATCACCCAAAAGGGGAAAGGGTATCTCCCCGCTGAAAAAGACCCTGACATATATCACGGGGTGGGTAAGTTTGATAGGGAGACGGGGAGGATCTACAGCAATTCCTCCCCCCCGACCTACACCAACGTCTTTGGCACGACCTTGGTGAAGCTGGCCGAGCAGGATGAGCGGGTGGTGGCCATCACCGCCGCCATGCCCCTGGGCACGGGTCTCGTGGAATTCTCGAAGCGCTTTCCCGAGCGTTTTTACGATATCGGCATTGCCGAGCAGCACGGGGTGACCTTTGCCGCTGGGTTGGCCCTGGAGGGGATGCGGCCCGTAGTGGCCATCTATTCCACATTTCTGCAACGAGCCTATGATCAGATCGTTCACGACGTCTGCCTCCAGCACACCCCTGTTGTCTTTGCCATGGATCGGGGGGGGATCGTAGGCGAGGATGGGGCTACGCACCAAGGCCTCTTTGACCTCTCGTACCTGCGCCACATCCCCGGTATGGTCCTGATGGCCCCCATGGATGAAAATGAGTTGCGCCGAATACTCTTAACCGCTATCCAATATGAAGATGGTCCAATCGCCTTTCGATATCCGCGTGGTAAAGGATATGGGGTGCCGTTGGAGGATGAGATCAGACCCTTGGAGATCGGCAAAGGGGAGGTGCTGCGGGAAGGAGAAGATGTCCTCCTCCTGGCCATCGGCTCTACTGTCCATCCCGCATTGCAGGCAGCGACCCTGCTCGATGCGGAAGGGATTGGGGTAACGGTGGTCAACAGTAGGTTTGTAGTCCCCTTAGATGAAGCGTTGATCGGGGATTTGGTGGCACGGCACCGAATCCTCGTAACGGTTGAGGAGAATGTGATAACGGGTGGCTTTGGCAGCGCGGTGCTGGAGTTTCTCCATGCCACGGGGAACACTCCCCCCCGGGTACACCGTCTTGGCGTCCCGGCGCGCTTTGTGGAGCATTCTCCCCAAGCCGTATTACGGAAGGAGTACCACCTTGACGCTGAGGGTATCGCCCAGGAGATACGGACGGCCTTGAACCATGGGAAAGGAGCGACTCGATAAGGTGTTGGTGACGAGGGGGTTGGCACCGAGTAGAGAGCGGGCGCAGTCCCTCATTTTAGCAGGTGCTGTCGTGGTCGATGGCGAGCGGCAGGCAAAGGCGGGAACCCTAGTTCGTCCTGAGGCGGCCATTCGCCTCACCTATGACCCCCAGCCGTATGTCAGCCGGGGAGGCCTGAAAATAGAAAAGGCCCTGGATTTTTTCTCCATTGATCCAAACGGGAAGGTGGTTATGGATGTCGGAGCATCGACCGGTGGGTTCACCGATTGCCTCCTGCAGCGGGGGGCCCGGCGGGTCTATGCCGTCGATGTGGGATACGGACAGCTG
>Ga0307425_1001014_pt1 | contig 17256 bp, 20 predicted proteins | sample SalMarWE160330MG_FD_202152 | JGI IMG/M metagenome (GOLD analysis project Ga0307425, IMG submission 202152) | Salt marsh sediment microbial communities from the Plum Island Ecosystem LTER, Massachusetts, United States - WE1603-30 | ecosystem: Environmental > Aquatic > Marine > Intertidal zone >... | reverse complement strand
GGCAGCGGGATAATGATGGCGATCAGCACGCCGACGATCGCCACGGCAAGCCCGATGTTGCCAAACCGGGCGAGCTTCGTCTCTCGTACCGTCTTCAACATCACCACGCCTCACCGCGTACGGCCAACCGCACGGCCTTGCTTGAAGCCCGCGCAGCGGGCGGCATCTTGTAGCCTCGGGCGTCAGCCCGTGGACCATGCGCGAGCAAGAGGCTCAAGCCCCCGCAGGGGGCGACAGATGGAACGCACGACTCATTCCTGAACGAGACAAGAGCAGATGTCGCCCCCTGCGGGGGCTTTGGGCCCGTCACGCTCGCATTCCACAGGCTTACGCCTGTGGCTACAACATGCCGTCCCCTGCGGGGACTTCGCTGACCCGTTCTCATCGGTCTCACACAGCACGTCACGTTGATGCGCCCGCCGAGGCGCGCTGCCGCGCGCGGCCGAGTGCGAACACGTAGGCGAGCACCTCGGCCACGGCATGGTAAAAGGCGATCGGGATGAAGCCGCCGACCTCGACGGCCTTGTAGAGCGCCTGCGCGAGCGGCTGGTTCTGGACGATGGGCACGTGGTGCATCTTGGCCAGCTCGATGATCCGCTCGGCCAGCAGGCGGGCGCCCTTGGCAATCACTTTGGGCGCCGGCATTGTCTCGGGCTCGTATCGGAGCGCGATCGCGTAGTGCGTCGGGTTGGTGATGACCACGTCCGCCTTCGGCACGTCCTGCATCATGCGCTGCATGCTCACCTTGAGCTGCATGCCGCGGATGTGGCCTTTGATCAACGGGTCGCCCTCGACGTTCTTGCGCTCGTCTTTGACCTGCTGCTTGGTCATCCGCATTTTCTCTTCGTACCGGTGCCGCTTCCACACGTAGTCGAGGAAGGCGAGCACGATGAGCAGCACGATGATCCGGAGCGTGATCCGCAGCGAGATCCCGACGGTGAAGTCGGCGATCTGCGACACCGTCTTGTCCATTAGCGGCAGCAGCTGCGGCACGTACGCCTTGAGCGACAAGTAGGCGACGAGCGAGATCAGGCTGATCTTGCTGACGGCGACGGCCAGGTCGACCAGCTTGTCCTTGCTCACCAGGTTGAGCCGGCTCAGCTGCGGCTTGATTTGGCTCAGCTTCGGCTTGAGCGCCTGCGGCGACCAGAGGAAACCGAACTGCATCACGGACGCCGCGAACGAGGCGAGCACGAGCACGAGCATGATCGGCGCGATCATCACGGCGACCCGGCCGACCGTGTCGATCAGAAGCTGCTGCGCGCTCGACGGCGTGATCTCGACGCTCGTGTAGGTCTGGAAGGTCATTCGCATCAAGTCCCGAAGCCGGCCGCTGATGAACGAGCCGGCGAACCAGACGATCATCAGGCCGAGGAACAACACGACCACGGAGCTCACCTCGGGGCTCTGCGCGACGCTGCCCTTCTCGCGCGTCTCGCGGCGACGTTTCGGCGTCGCTCTCTCCGTGCGTGCCTCTTTGTCCTCTTCCGCCATGGGTGGCCCTGCGCGCTAATGCATGTGGTCGAGCATCGTGTAGATGTCGCCGGTGGTTACTCGCAGCATTTTCTCGAAGACGTAGGCGAACATCGGCACACAGGCCGCCAGCCCGACGATCCCCACGGCGATCTTGAGCGGCAGCCCGACGATCAGCACGTTCATCTGCGGCACGAAGCGCGCCACGAGCCCGATCACCACGGTCGTCACGATGAGGATGACGAACGCCGGGGCCGTGATCTTGATCGCGATCGGGAACAGGCGTCCCGTGATCCGAACGATATCGAGCGCCATGTCGGCCTGGCACCGCACGGCGCCGAGCGGCACAACCTCGAAGCTGTCGCACATGGCCAGCACGAGCAGGTGATGGCCGCTGATCGCCAGGAACAGCATGAGCGCCACCATGCTCTCGAACTGCGCGACGACTGAGGTTTGGCCCCCCATGTTCGGGTCGATCATCCGGGCCAGGCCGAGCCCCATGTGCCGGCCAAGGACCTCGCCCGACAGGTGCGTGGCCGCGAAGATCAGGCTCGAGACGAGCCCGATGATGAACCCCACGGAGCATTCCTTGAGAATCAGCAGCGGCAAGTCCGACCACGCGAGCACGGCCGGCCGGTGCACGCGCATCAGCAGTGGCATCAGCATGATGGCCAAGATGAATCCGAGCCCGACTTTGAGCCGGGCCTGGACGGCCTTGTTGCCGAAGATCGGCGCAACCATGCACAGGCTCAGCACCCTGAAGAAGATCAGGGCAAACATCTGGATGTGCGCTATGAACCAGCCGTCCAGCTTCATCCATAACCGCCCGCGCGAGGTGCGTTGCCCCGGCCGCGCCTACTGCACGAACCGCGGCAGGTGGTGGAAAATGCTCATGGTGAAATCGATGAGCGAGGACGCCATCCACGGCGCGAAGATCGCCAGCGTGATCATCACGCCGATGATCTTCGGGACGAACGTCAGGCTCATCTCGCGGATCTGCGTCACGGTCTGGAAGACGCTGACCAGGATGCCGATGATGAGGCCGGCGGCGAGCAGCGGGCCGGCAACTATCAGCACCGTATAGAGCGTCTGCTTCATGAGCGTGACTGTCAGCTCAGGCGTCATCGGTGTCACTCGCCTCCGTGCGTGTGCGGGCCGGGCCGCTATCCGGTGCCGAAGCTCGCGACGAGCGAGCGCATCATCAAGTACCAGCCGTCCACCATGATGAAGAGCAGGATCTTGAATGGGAGCGAGACCATCACGGGCGGCAACATCATCATGCCCATCGACAGCAGCACGCTCGCCACGACCATGTCGATCACCAGAAACGGCAGGAACAGCACGAACCCCATCGTGAACGCCGTGCGCAGCTCACTGAGCACGAACGCCGGGATAAGCACGTGCGTCGGCACATCGTCGATCGTCTCGGGCCGTTCCATCTTCGAGACGTAGACGAACAGCGCCAGGTCCTTCTCGCGCGTCTGGCTCCACATGAAATCGCGAAGCGGCTTGAGTCCCTTGGCGAGCGCTTCCTTCGGCCCGATCTTCTCTTCCATGTACGGCTTGAGACCTTCGGCGTGCATCCGCTGCCAGACGGGGGCCATGATGAAAAACGTCAGGAACAACGCGAGGCTTACGAGCACCTGCGCCGACGGCTGTGAGCCCGTGGCGAGCGCCCGCTTGAGAAACGAGAGCACGATCACGATGCGCGTAAACGAGGTGAGCAGCACGAGCAGCGCGGGCGCGATCGACAGCACCGTGAGCAGGGCCACGAGTTGAAGCCCGGTGCTCACCTGCTGCCGGTCCCCGCCGCCCAGATCGATGTTCACCTCGATGGGCGAGGCCGCACGGGCCGGCGCGGCCGCACACGCGGCGGCCACCACGGCGAACGCAGTGAGCACTATCGCGGCGATTTCCCTCATCGGCATGCCCTAGCTCTGGCGGCCGGCCAGCCGGCCAAACAACGACTGCAGGTGACCGCTGAACTCGGTCTCCTGGACATTCTCGACGACGCTCTCGTCCTCGATCTGCGCCAGCGTGCGGATCTCGCTCGTGCCGACGCCGACGACGAGCAGCCGATCGCACACCTTCACGAGGTAGATGGCCCGTTTCGCGTCGAGCGCGGTCCGGTCGACGACGCGCACGAGGCGCTCGGATTTCGGGGCCGCCTTCACCTTGCGGGTCAGGAGCTTTACGAGCATCAGGCCGCCGTAGATGATGCCGAGGATGATGACCATCGACAGCAGCAGCCGCAGCATGAGGCTCCCGAAGCTCCGGCGGGCATGGGGCACCGGCTCCTCGTAGGACAGGAAGCCGCCGACATCCTCGGCCCCGACCTCGTCTGACTGCCCGGCAGGCGCGGTCCCGGTCAGTTCGGTGGTGGCCGCGCCCGGGTCCGCCTCCTCGCCGGCGGCCGCCGACACAAGCGAGGCCGACACGGCGAGCAACACGACCAGTACGCCTGTCAACGTGCGCGACATCGTCGCCTCCTTCCAGCCGGAACGGCACGGACCTTTTTGCCCCCTGGCCGGCACAAGTGAGCAAGTCCTGTACCAACGGGATGGCGACTCCAGGGAATGGAAGCAAGAGAAGGGACGGGAAGATTTTGCCGTCGTGAAACGCGATAGCGCGGGGCGCTCTGTCGCGTTTCACGACGACGGCAAGACCGGGCTACCGCAAGTAGCGCAGCCGTTCCTCGGGCGAGACGATGTCGATGACCTTGACGCCGAAGTTCTCGTTGACGACGACCACCTCGGCGCGCGCGACCAGCTTGTTGTTGATGAGCACGTCGACCGGCTCGCCCGCGAGCTTGTTCAGCTCGACCACCGAGCCGCCGCCAAGGCTGAGCGCGTCGCGAATCACCATGGAGGTGCGGCCGAGCTCGACGGTGACGGTCACCGGCACGTCGAGCAGGAAGTCGATCTTGCGCGCCTCACCCGGCTCGGCCCGGCTCGTCAGTTGCGAGAACTCGACCGGCTGGGCGTCCACCTGTTCCGGCTCGGCCGGCTCGGTCATGACGCCGACGGCCGCGCCCGCTGACGGCTGCGCCTGAGCGGCCACATCGGGCCCAGCAGCCGGTGCCGCCTCGTCAGCCGGAGCAGGCTGGTCGGCCTGGGCCGTGCCGTCGGGTGTCTCGCCGGACTCGCCCATCAGCGAATCGACATCTTCCTGCGACAGTTCTTTCTCGCTCATGATCGGTTATCCTGCTTCTACGGTGTCTTCGATCTGGTCCTCAATCGCCCCCAGGATCTGCACGCCGCGACGGCCGGCAGACAGCCCCGGCTTGGCCTGGAACTTCGCGGCGCCCTCGACGTTCAGCACGACCTCGTCCTCGGCGTGCGTGCCGAGCACGACGATGTCGCTGGGCCGGAGGTTGATCAGCTCGTTGATCGTCATCTCGGCCGTCCCGAGGACGGCCTGGAGCTCGACGTTGGTCTCCTCCAAGAACCGGGTGCACTGGCCGGCCACGCCGGCGTCCCGCTGCTGCCCGCCCGACGAGATCCACTTCTGGGCGCTCAGGTAGCCGAGCACGGGCGCGAGCGTGGCGATCGGCACGCACAAGCTGACCATCCCCGTGTTCTCGGCGATTTCGACGTTCAGCGTGATCAGCAGCACATTGTCCGTGAGCGACGTGATCTGGGCGAACTGCGGGTTTGATTCGCGCCCCTCGAGCACGCACCGCACTTGGGTGACGTGCTTCCAGGTCTCCTGGAACTTCTCGAGGGCCATGTTGACCACGGTCAAGATGATCTGGTTCTCGATCTCGGTCAGCTCGCGGATCTCCTTCGGCGGCTGACCGCCGCCACCGAGCAAGCGATCGACGATGACGAACACGAGCACCGGGTTTATCTCGAGGATCGCCAGCCCCTCGAGCGGCTGCATGCTGAAAACCGACATGCACGTCGGGTTCGGCAAGCTCATGATGAACTCGCCGTACGTGAACTGCTCGACGAGCGCGAGGTTCGCATTGACGATCGTGCGCAAGTAGAGCGACAGCGTGTTCGCGAAGCCCTTGGCGAACGTGTCGTGGAGCATATGTAGGGTGCGCATCTGATCTTTGCTGATCAGCTTGGGCCGGCGGAAGTCGTAGGCGGTCACCGTCGCGGGTTTGCCCGTGGCACCCGCCTTCTCTTCGACCTCGACCTCGCCCGAGGCGACGGCCCCGAGCAGCGCATCGATCTCTTCCTGCGAAAGGATGTCCGACACGTTCGTCTTGCCTCTGGCTCGCCGCTAGTGAATCAGAAACTCCTTGAAGTACACCTCGACGACGCTGCCATTGACCATCATCCGGTTGAGCCGATCCCGGATCTCGCGTTTGAGCGCCTCGTCGCCCGGGTACTCGAGATCTTCGAGTGTCTTCGAGCGCAGGATGCCCAGGATCTCGTCACGAAAGACGAGGTCGCGCAGCTTGAGCTCGTCGAGCGCCTTGGCGTTTTCAACCTCGACGTGCAGCACGCAGCCCAGCACGCGCGTCGACTGCTTGCCCCGAATGTTGACGATCAGGTCAGGGAACTCCCATGTGAGCGGGGCGACCACTTTCTTTTCCTTGGGCTTCTTCTCGCCGCCGCCCCCGCCGAGCATCTTGGCCACACCGATCCCGCCGCCGGCGAGCACGAGGCCGGCAACGAGGATCACGATCAGCTTCTTGCTGAACAGGCCGCCGCTCTTGGACGATCCCTTGTCACCGTCCTTGGCCGCGCCCGGCGCCGCGGCGCCGGCGTCGTCCTCGTCTTCTTTGTTGCCGTCTGCCGACTTCCACATTAGTCCGACCTGTAATGGAACCGCGTGAAGTATACGTTCGTTACATGGGCCTCGTCGGAGCGCAGCCGCTGGGCGACCGCATCGGCGAGCTCGCGCTTGAGCCGGTTCCGCTCGAGTTCCGTGTCGAGCTCGTCCACCACCTTGGTGCTGATCACCGCAATGGCGACATCGGCCAACTGGGCCGTCCGTTGCCGCAGCAGCGCGGCAAACTCGGGCGAGGACGCCTCGAACGTGATCTGCACCTCGAGGCTCGTGCCGGGCTGCGCGAGGTTGACCGTCTGCGGCCCCAGTTGGGCCAACAGGTTCTCGGCCGGAGACAGGCCCGTCCTCGGCCGCCCCAACGGCACGGTGAGCAAGAAGTGTGCTAGGATACCGATGGCCAGCCCGACGCCGATGCCCGCAGGGAACCTCAGTCGCCTGAACAGGCCCCGTCCACGACCGGTGTCGAGAACCGCCTCATCGCGCGGCGTTGCCTCGGCCTCGGACGCCTCGTCGTTCTCGGTGAATCGTTCGACCGGCATGCCTCACCTCCCGCGGCCCGACTTGTACCGCTGCTCGGCTTGCTGTGGTGTCACGTCCCTGACCACGATCTCGACGCGCCTGTTGAGCGCCCGGCCTCGGAAGGTGCTGTTGTCCTCGGCCGGCCGCGAGGCGCCGTGGCCGACGGCTGAGAGCCGCTTCGAGTCGACGCCGTTCTCCTCGAAGTAGCGCAGCACGGTGAGCGCCCGGGCCGTGGACAGCTCCCACAGGTCCTTGAACTGCTCGCCGACGAGATCCTTGTCGGCCGTGTGCCCTTCAATATTGATGCAGTAGTCCATGTCCTTCAGGATGTGGGCGATCCCGTAGAGCACCTCGTAGGCGAACAGGTCTTTGAGCTCGGCCGAATCGACGCCGAACAGGATCCGGTCCGGTATCCGGATGCGCACCTCGCGCACGTTGATATACGAGGTGATCAGGCCGCCCAGGCCGATCTCATCGAGGCGCGAGTCGATCTCCTGCTTGATGCGCTGCACTTCCGTCTCGTTGTTCACGTCGGGGCCGCGCTCGCCGGGGTCCTGGGTGCTCTCCTGTTGCTCGTGCTGCTCCTCGAGCGCTTCGATCGGCACCTTGGTGCGGCGCCAGTACCCGTGGAGGAACACCTCCTTGATCGACTTCTTGGCCGCCTCGAACTCCTCCTCACGGATGACCGACATCGACACAAGCAGCACGAAGAACGTCAGCAACAGGGTCATCATGTCGCCGAAGGTGGTCATCCACCCCGGCGCGCCCTCTTCGCACTCCTCTTGCTTTTTCTCAGGCTTTCTTCTCGCCACGAGTGACCTCCTCGAGCGCGTTCGTGCGCTGCTTGGGCGAGACGAACACCTGCAGCTTCTGCTCGACGATACGCGGGTTGTCGCCCGACTGGATCGACAGGATGCCGGCGATGATTACCTCCTTGACAAGCAGCTCCTGCTCGGAACGCAGCTTGAGCTTCCCCGCGAGCGGCAAGAAGACCAGGTTCGCCAGGAGCGCTCCGTAGAAAGTCGTAATCAGCGCGACAGCCATGCCGGGGCCGATGGCGGACGGATCGTTCATGCTCTGAAGCATCTTGACCAGGCCGATGAGCGTGCCGACCATGCCGAAGGCGGGCGCGAAGCTCCCCATCGACTTGTAGATCTGCTGCCCGAGCTTGTGCCGCTCGCCGATGTGGCTCACCTCCGTGCGCAACACGTCCTCCATGATCTCCGGCGAGGTGCCGTCGATGGCGAGCTGCAGGCTCTTGACGATGAACGGATCGTCCACCGTCTCGATTTCGCCTTCGAGCGCCAAGATCCCTTCGCGCCGCGCCTTGAGCGCGAAACGCAGCACGGTCTTGATGATGTCCGGGATGTTGTCGGCCTTGTGGAAAAGCGCCTTGCGCGTCACCGACGAGACGCCCGCAATCTCCTTGAGCGAGAAGGCAACCATGGTGGCGGCGATCGTGCCCCCGATCGTAATGAGCATCGAGGGGATATCGATGAAGCCGGCCGCGCCGGCGCCCATCGCGATGGCGCTGCCGACCAGCAGGAAGCCAAGGATGAGCCCGATGAGCGTGCTGATATCCATAGCCCAGTCTCTCCTCGACGCTAGGGCGAGCTCGGCACCGGCTCGACAACGGCCCCGTCGTCGGGCGGCGGTGTCAAGATCCCCTGCGCACGCTGCTCGCGGATGGCATGCTGGTACGCCACGAACTGGGCGACGACCTCGTCGACCGTCTCGCGCACGTACATCCGCTCACCGGTGATGAGCGTGATGATGGTGTCCGGGATCGCCTCGGCCGTCTTGATCAGGTCGGGGTTCACACACAGTCGCTTCTTGTCCAGCCGCGTCAGCCGAATCATGCGGCCCTCCATTGCCTAGGCGTCCCGGCCGCACCCCGCGCAGCCGGGCGACGGCCTATCGCTTCAGATTCAGCAGTTCGTTCAGCAAGTCCTCGGAGGTTGAGATCACGCGGGCGTTCGCCTGGTAGGCGCGCTGCGTGATGATCATGTTGGTGAACTCCTCGGCCAGGTCCACGTTCGACATCTCGAGCGTGCCCTGCACGATCTTGCCGTTCGCGCCGGCATTCGCGGCGGCAACGCCCGCTGGGCCCGAGTTCGGCGACTCGATGAACAGGCCGCCGCCCATGTCGTAGAGGCCGCCGGGGTTGTTGAAGTTCGCCAAGTAGAGCTGCGCGATGTCCTGCTGCTCTCCGTTCGAGAACAGCCCGGTGAACACCCCGTCCTCGTTCACCATGAACTGCTTCAACGTGCCGAACGTGTAGCCGTCGCGGCTCGTCACGTTGGGCGTCGTGCCGTCGTCGTACTGGGTCAACCCGTCGACCGAGCCCGCGGTGCCGCAGTCCAGTGTGAGCGTGAGCGGCGTGCTGGCGCCGAGCGGCGTCCAGTTGAACGTGAACGAGCTCGTGCCCGACAGCAGAGCCGTATCGCCGTTGAAGCGCAGCGTCTCGAAGCCGACCGGGCTCGTTCCGGTGGCCACGGTGAGCGACATGTCCCACATGTTGGTGTCCGTCTTGAGGAACGTGATCGTCAGCGTCGTGTCGCCCCCGGCACTGTCGTAGATGTCGACCGTCGTCGAGCAGGAGTCCCCCACTCCGTCGCCTGCGGGGATGTTCCCGCCAAGCGAGATGTTGGCGGTCGCGACAGCCGCCATCATCGAGTCATACGGGATCTGGATGTCGCCGATGGTGCCGGTCGCGGGGATCGATCCGTCGACGGCCGAGAGGCCTTGGACGCGGTAGCCGTTGAACGGCGACACAAGGTAGCCGTTGTAGTCAACGGTGAAGTTGCCGGCCCGCGTGTAGTAGCGGCTCGCGCCGTCGCTCAGGATGAAGTGGCCGTCGCCCTCGATGCTCAGGTCGGTGCTGCGGTTCGTCACCATCGGCACGCCCTGGGTCAGGTTGCGGTCGATGCTGCCAAGCGAGACCCCGAGCCCGATCTGCATCGCGTTCACGCCACCAACGTTGGTGCCTCCCGACGAGGCCGAGCGGATCGTCTGCAAGAGCAGCTCCTTGAACGTGGCGCGCGAGCCCTTGAAGCCGACCGTGTTGACGTTCGCGATGTTGTTTCCGATGACATCCATGCCGAGTTGGGAACTCCGAAGGCCCGTGAGGCCTGTAAAGAGTGAGCGCAACATCTGTTAGACCCTCCTTCTGTGCTGCCGCGCGGCAGCGCGAGTCTGGCGCCTCTCCATGATCGCCCAACTCCGGTTCAACTTGTCTCGCCGTCGAATGGCCCGCTGTCCCTTCGGGCCACGCGCCGGTGGTGTGTCACTGTGGCTGCGCAATGATCTCGATGATGTCCGAATAGCTGTAGTGGCCGCTGTTGATCGTCACGTGCAGCCCGCTGTTCGGGCTGAACGCGATCCCCTCGATCACGCCCTCGATGACCTCGTGCGTCTCCGGATGCTCGACCCTTGCATACTGCCCCACGAGGCCGGCGGCCTCGGCCACCTCGGCCGGGGTCAGGGCGCCGTCGTCGGCCTGGCTTACCTGCGTGATCGACTTGATCGGGTAGCGGGTTTCGTCGTCGCTGATGCGGATGAACACCTCCTCGTCGTGCATTTCGACCGCGCAGACCATGCCTGTGTGCTCGACGCCCTCGTCATCCTTCACGGTCGCGTTCTTGCCGATGAGGCCGAGGCCGTACTCGAGCTGGTTCTCTGCCGCGTCCTGGCTGGCGTAGATCTCGACAAGGTCCTCGACCCGGTACGCAATCTCGTCAATGATGAAGTAGACGTCGCTGTCCTGCATCGTCAGACCGGTAATCGGGCTCGTGATCAGCTGGCCGCTGACCGGGTCGAGCACCTGCGCGCGCATCCCGACCATGCCCGCCGCTTGCGTGAGCTTCTGGATGAAGGCGGAGTCCTCGAACATGCTGGTGAGGTTCTGGAGCTCCTCGACCATCGAGAACTGCGCGGTCTGCGACATGAACTCGGCGTTGTCCATCGGGTCAAGCGGATCCTGGTAGCGCAACTGGGCGACGAGGAGCTTGAGGAAGTCGTCTTTGCCCAGGCCCTTTGGATCGCTCGCGGATGAGGTCGAGCTGCCGTACTGGGTCGCATCGGCCGGTGGCACGTAGAACGAGCTTGGCAGATCCATAGCTCTGGCTCCCTACGCCAGGTAGTCAACGGTTCCGTTGTGGGTCGAAGCGAGGACGGCCTCGCCACCAACGTCTTCTGCATCGCCGCTCTCGGTGGCGGCTTCGAGCCGGTCGGGACCGCCGGCGCGATCGGCATGCCGGCCGTTGCTCTCGGCATGAGCTGAAGCCCACGCGTCGGCCTCCGCCTGCGTGCGGACGGACACCTCGAAGCGGTCGAGGTTGAACCCCTCGTTGCGCAAGACGGACCGCAGATGCTGCACATGCTGCTCGACGGCCTGCCGAACGACCTCGTTCTCGACGACCATACGCGCCGAGACTGTCTGGTTCTCAGTCGTCAGGTGCATGCGCACCGTGCCGAGCGATGGCGGCCGGAGCTGGAGCAGCACGTGGGTCTGGCCGTTCCGAACGCTGACGACCGCGTTCCGCGCAATCTGGCGCCCGATCGAGCGGGCCAGCTCGATGCGCTCACGCAGATCGACGGGCAAGCGGGCCGTCGAGAGCACCTGCTTGAAGATGCTGTCGAGCCGGTCGGCGGCCTCGGCGTCCGGGGCGCTCTCCGCCTGCGGACCGACCAAGCCACGAGCCGGTGCGCCCAAGCCGCTCTGCTGGCTGTCGCCACCGGTGGTCTCGGCCCCGAGCGAGGACTCGACCGACGAAACGGCATCGGCGCCGGGCGCCATCGTGGGCGCCATGGCCGGCTGCCGCGCGTCGAGCGCATTCAGGAGCGGCTGCTCAGGTTCGCCGGAGGCGAGCACCGGTTCGCGGCCGGCGGCGTTGGGCAGTCCGTGACCCATGTCCCGAGGCGTCTCGAGCAGGTGCTTCGTATCCGCCCTGGCTTCCTGAGGCCCAGGCGGCACGTGTTCAGAGCCCTCGCGCAGCGGTTCCGCTGCCGAATCACCCATCTCGGGTTTGGTCTCGGCCCCTGCTTCGGAACCGTTTTCCCAACGGGATGCGCGCGGATCAGGAAGGCGACCGTCGGCCGGCGCTGTCAGAGTCTCTACAGGCTGCTTCGGCTCGCTGCCGGGGTCCGCCTCTTTGGGTGACGGCTGCTCGGTGGCGAACGATTCGTCGCTCGCGGGCGGCTCACCGACGATCTCCGGGGAACGCGTCAGCCCTGCTGCCTCGGCCGTCTCAGGCGCTTTGTCGCTCACCATTGCCGTCTCTTGCGGCGGCCGCGCGTGTGTCTCGGCCGGCTCGGCGGTCTCGGACGCCACCATCTGCTGAGGCGTTCTCACCCGCAGTTCCGCCGGCTCACCCTGTTCGGGCGCCGGCGCCCGAGACAGCTTCAGAGCTGGGGCAGAGCCTTCAGGATCTTCGGTCTCCTCCTGCGCGGCCACAACCTCGCGGCCCCTGTTCTCACTCGGGCCGGTACCGTCCTCGGCGGGTTCCTCGGCCTTTTCGGGTTCGGCGAGTTCTGCGCGCGCCGTTCCCTCGGCCCCCAAGGCGCTGCGGTCCGGAGACATCTGCTCGCCCGGCGTTTCCTCCGAGACCGGCACGGGTGCGCGACCGCTTGGCTCCCCGTCGGGAATAACCGGCTCTGCGTTCTCGTCGACATCGGAAGGAACGTGCTCGTTGCCCGAGCCTTCTTCCTGCGGAACGGGCGACGACGGCGGCGCTTCGTCCGCAAGGCCCTGCAGCAGGATCGCGAGGAAACCGGGCGTTCCGTCGCCCTCAGCGGGCCGCTCGGCTCCGGGCCTGCAGGCAACGCGCGAGCACGGTTCACGCCGGAGGCCGGCGAGGTCTGAGACATCGACGATGTTCAGTTGGCTGTCCATTGAGCCCTTCGTGACGGCAAACGGGTCTCGCACATGGGCACTCCGCGCGGATGAGCAAGTTGTGTACCCGCGCTTTTCGGCCCGCGACGAAGTGACGCATTTGCCGTTCCACGAGCGCCGACCGGAACAAACGAGCCGGTATCGGCCCGCGCCAACAGGGAACGTGTCGGGCCGCTGGCTGCGAGCGGGAAAACGGGGCAGGGCACCGAGTCAGGTCGAACGGGGAAGGAACTTCCAGGAACGGGGCAGAATCTGCCAGCAGCAGGCAGGCTGCCGGCACCCTAGGGCGGGGAGAAAAGCGCAGCCTTCTCGTTCGACAGCAGCAGCGTCTTGCGCATGAGCTCGCTGATCTTCGTCGCGCGCTTGCGGTTGGCCGCCTGCTCGTTGGCGCTGTTGCCCATCGTGGCGATCGCTTCGAGCACCGCGGCCGACGAGCGGTCCTTCATGACGAGCAGCAACTCAGCGCACTCCTCGTCGTTCTTGCTGCCCATCAGGATCGCGGCAGCCGCCTCGGGCGACATCTTCTCGTACTTCTTCGCGAGCACCTTGAGCGTTTCCCCCCGTGCCTCGTCGATGATCGGGAAAAGCTGGCGGATCCGCTCGAAAAGCGCTTGGTTCTGCCGCTCGATGGCGGCGATGTCCTCCTTGAGCCGGCGCAGTTGATCGAGGTCGTCGTCCTGTTCGACTTGATGTGCCGCGCGCTCTTTGAGCTCCGCCAGAATCGTGTCGATCTCGTCGATCCGTTCGTCCTTGGGCTCCTCGGCGAAGTCCGGCGACTCGACCACCGTGAACAGCTCACCCACAAGCGGCAGGTCACGAAGCCCGTCCTTGCCCACCGCTTTGACGACCGCGACCTCGGCGCCGACGACGACGATGATCGCCGCGACAAGCGTGACGACGAATTGCTTGATCGCTTTCATCACTGAACCCCTTCGCGCACGCTGCGCTCTTGACGGGCCCCGCGCACGTAGCGGCTGGTTGCCACGTCATCGATCAGCTTCTGTTCCCAATCGGCCTCCGCCTTGGCGTAAGCGCGGCGGTCCCGCTCCTCGAGCTTCTCCAGCACTTTCACCTCGCGCTTCGCCTCGACGAGCTCCTGCCGTTTCGCCTCGATCTGGTCGTCCCACCGCGCGAGCTGGCCCTCGAAGCGCTTGATGTCGTCGACCAGCTTGCAGAAGTAGCGGGCCACGCGCGCCAGGTCCCGCAGCGTCTCGCGCGCCTCGGCCCGGCTTGCCAGCTCGAGCCGCCCGTCGAGCAGCTCGCCCTGGACCGCAAAGAGCCTTCGCTCGTCGTCGAGCCGCTGCGCCATGAGCGCGGCGAGCTCGTCTTTGCGCATTTCCTCGAAATGCCGTGTCGTCTCGAGCACACGCTGGAATCGGAACGCGAAGCGCCTCACGACCCGCCTCCCGCTTCCGCGGCCCCGTCGAGCGCCGACTCGCTTCCGACCAGCTCGATCAGCCCGTGCACGGCGGTCTGGTAGTCGCTTCGCTCGTCGATGTCTTGGCGCAGAAACGCGTCGATCTTGCCGATCATGGCGATCGCGCGGTCGATCTCCGGGTTACTCCCGTGCTTGTACGCGCCGATGTTGACCAGGTCCTGCGCCCGTCGGTAGACGGCGACGTGATGCTGGAGGCGGCGCGCGGCGTCGAGATGCTCGCGCGGCACGATGTCGATCATCACGCGGCTGATGCTCTCGAGCACGTCGATCGCCGGGTAGTGGTTGCGCGCGGCCAGCTCACGCGAAAGCACCAGATGTCCGTCCAGGATCGCGCGGACCGAATCGGACACGGGCTCGCTCATGTCGTCGGCCTCGACCAGAACATTGTAGAGGCCGGTGATGCTGCCGGTGTCGGAAGTGCCGGCGCGCTCGAGCAGCTTTGGCAGCGTGGCGAAGACCGACGGCGTGTAGCCCTTCGTCGTCGGCGGCTCGCCCACGGCGAGGCCGACCTCGCGCAGCGCCATCGCGTAGCGCGTGATCGAGTCCATCATGAGCATCACATCGAGCCCTTGGTCGCGGAAGTACTCGGCGATCGCCGCCACCGTCTGGGCGCCCTTGATGCGAACGAGCGCGGGCTCGTCAGACGTGGCCACGACAAGGACCGAGCGCTTCAGGCCCTCCTCGCCGAGGTCTTTTTCGAGAAACTCGCGCACCTCGCGACCGCGCTCGCCGATGAGGCCGATGACGTTGACGTCGGCCTCCGTCTGGCGCGCGATCATGCCGAGCAGCACGCTCTTGCCCACGCCGCTGCCGCTGAAGATGCCGACGCGCTGACCGCGGCCACACGTGAGCACGGCGTCGATGGCGCGAACGCCCGTGCCGAGCGGCTCGGCGATCCGCTTGCGTACGAGCGGGTTGATCGGGAGGCGGTCGATCGGGCACTGCGCTTCGGCATTGAGCGGTCCGCGGCCGTCGATCGGCTCGCCGAGCCCGCCCAGAATGCGCCCAAGCAGCTGCGGCCCGGCCGGCACGAGGACCCGGTGACCGGCGGCAACCACCTCGCTGCCCGGGTGGATGCCCTTCATGTCCCCGAGCGGCATCAAGAGCACCTTCCGATCCCGAAAGCCGACAACCTCGGCGGCCACCTGGACACCGCCCTCGGCGTTGACCGTGCACAGCTCGCCGACCGCGACGGGCGGCCCCTCGGACTCGATGACGAGGCCCACCACGTGCGTGACCCGCCCGCGCACCTGCATCGCGCGCGTGCCGGCCAAGCGCTCGGCGCACTGCTCTAGGATCGGAATCGTCACGACCGTGCCTCTCCAGCGGCGGCTGCGTGCTAGGCGAGCAGGACCTGGCGAAGTTGTTCGATCTGCTTGTCGAGCTGCGCGTCGACGACGCCCATGTTCGACTCGACCACGCAGCCGCACCGGCCGACGGCCGGGTCGTCAATGAACTCGACCGCGCCGGCGCCCTCGAACAAGGTCTCGAGCGGCTGACCGTCCTGGGTCAGCGCCTCGCGGTCCGCTGGGTTGAGCCGAACCACGATATGTTTGCGCGCCATCGTCTGGCGGACGGCCTCCTCGACGAGCTCGGCCGATACGCTCGACTCCTTAACCGCGCGCGCCAGCACGCGTGAGGCGATCGTCACGACGAGCGCGACGACCTCGCGTTCGGACGACTTGATCAACTGCTCGCGCGCGGCGCCGATGTCCCGAATCAGCGCCTCGACCGCCGCGAACTTGTCGGCCAACTCCTGCTTGAAGCGCGCGGCCACCTCTTCGGCGGCGCGCTGTCGGCCTTCCTGCTCGCCGACCTCGTAGCCCTTGGCCGAGCCTTGCTCGAACCCGTGCTCGAACGCCTCGGCCGTCTTGCGTTCAAGGATGGCGTTGAGCTCGTGCTGGCTGATCATCCGCTCGGGCTTGCCGCCGATATGGTACGGCTCGACGAGCAAGCGGCCTCGCTTCACGGCGCTAGACAAGGACCTCATCCTCCCGGCCGCCGCGCCCGGCGATGAGCACCTCGCCCTGCTCGTCGAGCGTGCGCACCACGTTGACGATCTTCTGTTGCGCTTCCTCAACCGTCTTGAGCTTGACCGGGCCCATGTACTCGAGCTCTTCCTCGATCATCTCGACGGCGCGCTTCGACAGGTTCGAGTAGAACTTGCTCTTCACCTCGTCGCTGGCAGCCTTGAGTGCGACGGTCACGTCCTTGATGTCGATCTCCTTGAGGACGCGCTGCATCGACTTGTCCTCGACGAGCACGAGGTCCTCAAAGACGAACATCAGCTTCTTGACCTCCTCGGCGATCTCCCACTCCTTTTCCTTGAGCGACTCGAGGATGCGCTTCTCCGTGCTGCGGTTGATCAGGTTCAGAATGCTCGCGACGGCGCGGGCACCGCCGACGGTGCGCAGGTTCTGCTTGTGCGTCGAGACCTGCTTGCGCAGCACGGCCTCGATCTGGGCGACCACTTCCGGGTCAGCCTTGTCCATTTTGGAGACGCGCAGGATGACCTCATTTTGCGTGTCCTCGGGCAGTCCGGCCAGAACCTGTGCGGCCTGGAACGGCGGCAGGTGGGCGAGCACGAGGGCGATCGTCTGCGGCTGCTCTTTGGCGAGCACGTTGACCAGCTGCGCGGCGTTGATGTTGTGGAACTCCTCGAACGAGGTGCTCTTGGCCATCACCACATCGATGCGGTTGATGATGTCGGCCGCCTTGCGCGCGCCAAGCGCTTCCTCGAGCACGCCCTTGGCGAAGCCCAAACCCCCGGCGGCGGCCGTGCCGCTCTTGTAAGCGGAGCCGATCGCCTCCTCGAGCACTTGCTCCTGCGCGCCCGGCGCAACGCTGCGCACCTCGGCGAGTGAGGCGATGATTTTCTCGACCTCGGAATCCTCAAGATGCCGAAAGACTTTGGCGGCCCGGCTGGTGCCAAGGGTCACGAGCAGCGTCGCCGCCTTCTGCCTCCCGGTGAGCAGTTGCGGCGCCCGCTCCTGTTCGGCCTCGGCGCCTGCTTCTTCGCCTTTCCGCCGGTTCTTGTCTGCCATGCTGCTGCTCTCCGATCGGTGCCGCGCGGTGCCGGGACGGTGTTCGGCTAGCTAATCCACTCGCGGATGACGGCTGCGACCGCCTCCGGTCTCTGCTCGGCGAGCTGGCCCATCGCCTCACGCAGACCGCGCAGCTCGGCCTCGCT
>Ga0307425_1001013_pt1 | contig 17275 bp, 13 predicted proteins | sample SalMarWE160330MG_FD_202152 | JGI IMG/M metagenome (GOLD analysis project Ga0307425, IMG submission 202152) | Salt marsh sediment microbial communities from the Plum Island Ecosystem LTER, Massachusetts, United States - WE1603-30 | ecosystem: Environmental > Aquatic > Marine > Intertidal zone >... | reverse complement strand
ATGGAGGGCCAGGCGCATGCGGATGTGGCTAAGTTAGGAATATTTTTTTCCTCGTTCTGTTTCAGGGCTGCCAGAAATTTCGCCGGATCGTTGGTACAAATGGCATTGGCAGTGTTCAGGTCGGCGATATTCGCATCCTGGTATTCCGGGTAATGCGAGAAGTCCGAACTGATCACGAAGAGGTTCTTCTCGTTAAAATAGGGCTGGAGCGCAGTGGCAATTTCCCTGCAAACGGACTCCGTGCGTGTACCCAGGAGTATGGGAACGATCCGGAATTCCTTCTTCATGTGGAACTGGAGGAAAGGCAACTGTACCTCGATGCTGTGCTCATCCTGGTGGACCAGGTCCTGGCTCATGAAGACCCTGTTCTGCTCAACCAGCCTGCCTGCAAGCTCAGTGTTGACGGGCACCGTTCCAAGGGGGGTCTCAAAATCACCGGAAGCATAGATCGCGGCTCCCTCGAATGCATAACGGTGGCTGTTCCCGATGATGAAAATATTTTCGAAGGATTTTTCCGGATCGACCTGGTTGTAACTGCTGGCAGCCACCTCACCGGAATAGGGGTACCCGGCGTGAGGGGCGATCAGGGCCAGGACTGTTCCTTCTGTGCCGGGGGACTCAGCCCTGCTGAAAAGAAATTCAAGATCCCTTTTGAGCGCCTCAGGGTCTGAAGAGTAAAAGGATCCCGCGACCGCAGGCGGGCGCGTTTTTGTCTGAGCCCTTTTCTGGGCTTGCACCGGAGCGGCCGCCAGGCCGATCATCAGGAGCAGAAGAAGCGTTCGCATGGCTTCAATGGATTTAATACAAATTTAAGGAATAATCAGACCGGAATAAAAAAATTAGTATTTTGGCTTTAATTCTCAAATGCCCGGGAACTGGATTTATGCCGTGAACCGATAAAACTTATTGGAAATGGACCGGATCCTGATCGAAACAGGCGATATTCTGCTGCCCGCCGAACTGAATGATTCCCAAACCGCGGAGGCGCTGTCCGGTATCCTTCCCATAACGGGATCTGCCAATATATGGGGCGATGAGATCTATTTCAGCATTCCGCTCCACTTCGAACAGGAGCGGGATGCCAGGATGGAGGTTGAGGTCGGGGACCTGGGTTTCTGGACTGCAGGCGATGCCTTCTGCATCTTTTTCGGTCGCACCCCGGTCAGCATCAGCGATAAGCCCATGGCGTACAGTCCCGTTAATGTCTTCGGGAAAATTACCGGGGATGCAACCGTGCTCAGGAAGGTTAACAACGGGGATGTAATTATTGTAAGGAAGGAGGGATCAGAATGATAAAGCGGTTCTTTCAATTCATCAGCACGGGGATCTGGCAGGTAGATGTCAGGAAATATCCTCCCGTCCTGGGATTTTTTCTCAGGCAGTTCCGCATTGTCCTGCTTGCCTACAAGGAGTTCAGGGATAACCATATCCAGCTGAGGGCTTCTGCCCTGACCTATTATTCCCTGCTTTCGGTGGTGCCGATTGCCGCCATGGCGTTCGGGATCGCCAAGGGATTCGGATTTGATACCCGGATGGAAGTGTTGATCCGCGAGAGAGTCGCCGGCAAGGAAGAACTGGTGGATGTGGTGGAATACATCATCGGGTTTGCCAATTCCATGCTGCAGAATATCAACGGAGGGTTAATTGCCGGCATTGGCCTGGTATTCCTGCTCTGGTCGATCATGAAAGTGCTGGGGAACATCGAGAATTCCTTCAATGTCATCTGGCAGATCCGCAGATCAAGGCCTTTTGCAAGGAAATTTGCCGATTACCTTTCCATGATGCTGATCGCACCCATTCTGTTTTTCCTCAGCAGCACCATTACCGGTTATATAAGCAGCCTGGCCAGTACAAGCGACTCCGTGCTTCTGGGTTACCTCGGTCCAATGCTGCTCTTCCTTGTCAGGCTGATACCCTATGCACTGATTTTCATCCTCTTCACGCTTTTATACGTGGTTATGCCGAATACCAAGGTCCAGTTCAAGTACGGATTATATGCGGGAATCATTGCGGGGATCATTTTCCAGCTCACCCAATACGTTTATTTTTATTTCCAGGGCGAGGCAGGCAGGCTTGGCGCGATCTACGGTAGTTTTGTGGCTTTCCCGCTATTCCTGGTCTGGATGCAGCTTTCCTGGCTGATCGTCCTGCTCGGGGCGGAGATTTCCTTTGCCTACCAGAACATTGAGAAATATGAATTCGAGGCGGAATCGCTGAATATTTCAAACTATAACAGGAAGTTGCTGACCTTTCTCATCATGTACACCATCATAAAAAAATTCGAGATGGGGGAAGTTCCGAAAATTTCTGCGGAGCTCAGCCAGGAGCTCGGCATACCGGTCAGGCTGGCCCGGGAAATCATATTTGACCTGCAGGACGGGCACCTTATTGTAGCGGTTGAAACGGGAAGTCCCAAGGAGTTTGCCTATGTCCCGGCCCTGGATATCAACCGGATTACCATGGCATACCTGATGGAGCAACTCGATTACCGCGGGGACGACCGGCTGATGGCCAAGGATAGTCCCCAGCTGTCAACCTTCTCCGACATCCAGAAAGGGATCCTTGAAACCATACGTAAAAGTCCCCTGAACAAACTCCTGAAAGATATCTGACATTTTTTTGAAATATTGGACTTTTCTTTCTATTATTGCATCAAATTTAAGGGACATGAAATTCAGAACTGTATATCATCATCACCATCATCACAGATGACAGGGTGTGGTATGCAGATAAACTTATAATCTTATTAAAACGGGGTTTGCAATATCTGCAAACCTTTTTTTTTTTGTGAATATGGAAAATTTAAGTATAGGCATTCAGAAATCCGGCAGGCTCAGCGAAAAATCCCTGGAACTGCTGAAGGAATCGGGCATAAGCCTGACAAACGGGAGCCGGAAGCTGCTTTCCTCCTCGCAGAACTTCCCACTGAAGGCGGTTTTCCTGAGAGATGACGACATACCCCAGTATGTGTTGACCGGGTGACGGATGTGGGCATTGTGGGGGAAAACGTGGTTAGGGAGAAGGGACATGAGCTCGAGATCGTCGAGCGGCTTGGATTTGCTCGCTGCAGGATGTCCATCGCACTGCCGAAATCGGTGAAGTACAGGGGACCCGAACAGCTCGACGGGAAGCGGATCGCGACCAGCTACCCAAAAATCCTCGGGACCTTTCTTGCTGAAAATCATATCGATGCCGAGATCCACATGATCAGCGGATCGGTGGAGATCGCCCCGGGGATCGGACTGGCGGACGCCATTTTTGACATCGTATCCACGGGCAGCACCCTGATCAGCAACGGCCTGAAGGAAGCGGAAGTGGTCATGGAATCCGAAGCGGTCCTGGTGGCAAGACCCGATCTGAGTCCCCCCAGGCAGAAGATCCTCGACAACCTGCTGTTCCGCATCAGGGCCGTCCGGAAATCGCGCGACAACAAATACATCCTGCTGAATGCCCCGAACGACCGGCTGAAGGAGATCGTGAAGGTCATCCCGGGAATGAAGAGTCCCACCGTCATGCCCCTGGCCGAAGAAGGCTGGAGCTCGGTCCATTCCGTTCTGAACGAGAACGAGTTCTGGGAGGTCATCGGACGCCTGCGCGAGCTGGGTGCGCAGGGCATCCTTGTCATCCCTATTGAAAAAATGATAACCTGATTAAATCATCGGATATGGAAACATACATCAATCCATCCAGGGACATCTGGCCGGAAATCCTGGCCAGGCCCGAGGTCGATTACTCCGGGCTCATGAGCAAGGTGGCCGGACTGCTGGAAAAGGTGAAATCGGAAGGGGATCCTGCCCTGATCGAGCTGACGCGGAAATTCGACGGCATTGAGATCCCGGATCTGAGGGTTTCAAAGCAGGAAATCGTCGATGCCGCAAAATCGGTTCCCCGCAAACTGAAAAATGCCATCGCCCTGGCCAGGCAGAACATCGAGAAATTCCATTCCGTCCAGAAAACCGATGACCACCTGGTCGTTACCACCCCGGGGGTCAAATGCTGGACGCGGACGGTGCCGGTGGAGCGGGTGGGACTCTACATACCAGGCGGTACGGCGCCCCTGCTTTCCACCGTGCTGATGCTGGGCATCCCGGCACGGCTTGCCGGCTGCGGTGAGATCGTTCTCTGTACGCCTCCGGACGCTGACGGGAAGGTGCATCCTGCAGTACTTTACTGTGCAAAAATCCTGGGGATTGAAAAGGTCTTCCGGGTTGGAGGTGCCCAGGCAATTGCTGCGATGGCCTACGGCACGCAAAGCATCCCGAAAGTGGACAAGATCTTCGGTCCCGGGAACCGCTACGTCACCGTTGCCAAGCAACTGGTCAGCCTGGAAAAGGTAGCCATAGACCTGCCCGCAGGTCCATCTGAAGTAGCCGTCATTGCGGACGATACAGCCGATCCTGCCTTTGTTGCGGCCGATCTGATCGCCCAGGCCGAACACGGTCCCGACAGCCAGGTCCTCCTGGTTTGCCATGACAGGTCGCTTCCCGGCGCCGTGCAGCAGGAACTCGATAAACAGCTGGCCGGCCTTCCCCGGCGGGATATAGCCCTGCAATCGCTTGGAAACAGCCGGATCATCGTACTGGAAAAAAGGGAGGATATAATCGGGCTTGTAAATGAATATGCACCCGAACACCTGATCATCATGTGCAGGGATTACGGCGATATCGGCATCCGGATCAGGAATGCGGGATCGGTATTCATGGGAGCCTGTACCCCCGTGAGTGCCGGGGATTATGCCTCCGGAACCAACCACACCCTGCCGACCGGGGGGTATGCAAGGGGACAGGGGGGACTGGGAATTCCGGACTTCCAGAAACGGATAAGCTTCCAGGAGATCAGCGAGGAAGGACTCCGGAACCTGGGACCGGCAATCGTGTCCATGGCTATGGAAGAGGAACTGGCGGGACATGCGAAGGCCGTTGAAATTCGTTTAAGTAAAATTTCAGATAATAGTTGCTAAATGACTGATATAATTAAACTTGTCCGTAAAAATATTCTGGACCTGGTGCCCTACTCTTCGGCACGTGATGAGTATACCGGGCAGGGGGCCATCCTCATGGATGCCAACGAGAATCCTTACAACCGGCCCTTCAACCGCTACCCGGACCCGAGACAGGGCAGGCTCAGGGAAAAGCTGGCCGGGATGCTGGGACTGTCCCCTGACCGCATTTTTCTCGGCAACGGTAGCGATGAGGCCATCGACCTGCTGATAAGGGTGTTCTGCATTCCGGGCACCGACCGCATCATCATCATGGATCCCAGCTATGGCATGTACAGGGTTTGCGCAGACATTAACGACGTTGCCACGGACCTGGTGGCACTGAATCCCGATTTCAGCCTGGACCCGGATCGCATTCTCGATGCAGCGGGACCCGCAACCAAGATGATCTTTCTCTGCTCGCCCAACAACCCGACCTCCAACCTTCTGGATACCGCATCCATAAGGCAGGTACTGGACCGTTTCCCGGGCATCCTGGTCCTCGATGAAGCCTATGTCGATTTCAGCGGGGGAGAGGGACTGTTAAACCTTCTCGGACAATACCCGGGACTGGTCATCCTTAGAACCCTGTCCAAAGCCTGGGCAGGAGCCGGGATACGCCTTGGCATGGCACTTGGCGAAGCGGAGCTGATCGGTCTGATGGACCGCGTGAAGTATCCCTACAACGTGAATTTCCTGACCCAGGAAAAAGCCCTTGAGATGCTTGGTAAGGAACAGCAGAAGGTGGAATGGGTAAAGATGATCCTTTCGGAAAGAGAGTGGCTTGCAGGGGAGCTCGGAAAACTGGGAACGGTCCGGAAAGTCCATCCCTCGGATGCCAATTTTTTGCTGGTACAGGTTTCCGACCCGGACGGCCTTTATGATTTCCTGGCAAAAGGCGGGGTGATTGTAAGGAACCGTTCACGCATGACCCATTGCCAGGGATGCCTCAGGATTACGGTCGGCACGAGGGATGAGAACCGCCGGCTGATGGAATTAATGAAAACCTTTAAATGATGCGCAGAGCCCTTTTTATAGACCGCGACGGCACCCTGGTGGTTGAGCCGCCGGATGATTTCCAGGTCGATTCCCTGGACAAACTGGAATTCCTGCCCGGGGTCTTCAGGAACCTTTATCTTATCCGTCAGAATCTTGATTACGAGCTTATTATGGTATCGAACCAGGACGGTATGGGAAGCGAAGCCTATCCCGAATCTGCCTACCGCAGGGTGCAGGACAAGATCCTTACGGCCTTCAGGAACGAAGGGATCGAGTTTGATGCGATCCACATCGATGCTTCACTGCCCGAAGAGGGCCGTCCCACCCGTAAGCCCGGCACGGCCATGCTTGCAAAATACCTGGAAGGGGATTACGACCTGGAAAATTCCTGGGTCATCGGCGACCGGACCACGGACATGGAACTGGCGCGGAACCTCGGGGCGGGCGGGATACTGATCGGGCCACAGGAACGCCTCGGAGAAATGAAGGAAGCGGGACTGGAGGAGCAATGCAGGTTCGTCGCGGGGGACTGGTCCCAGGTCTATGCCTTTCTCCTCAGGAACCAGCGCAGGGCCGTCGTGGAGCGCAATACCTCGGAAACCCGGATCGTTGTGAAACTGAGCCTGGATGGAACGGGACTTTGCAGGGTATCCACGGGGATCGGGTTTTTTGATCACATGCTCGAACAGATCGCCAGGCATGGTGGAATGGACCTGGAGATCGGGGTGAGCGGCGATCTCAACGTGGATGAGCACCATACCGTCGAGGATACGGCCCTGGCGCTCGGGGAGGCTTTCAGCATGGCGCTGGGGGATCGCAAAGGGATCGAGCGGTTTGGGTTCCTGCTGCCTATGGACGATTCCCTGGCGGAACTTGCTATGGACATGGGGGGCCGGAGCTGGCTGGTATGGGATGCGGAATTCAAAAGGGAAAAGATCGGGGATATGCCGACCGAAATGTTTGAGCACTTCTTCAAATCCTTTACCGATACCGCCCGCTGCAATCTCAGTATCCGGGCCACCGGGAAGAATGAACACCATAAGGCAGAGGCCATTTTCAAGGGATTTGCCAGGGTTCTCCGGCAGGCGGTCCGCAGGGACCCGTGGAACAGCGATGTGCCTTCAACAAAAGGAAACCTTTAAGGCATTGAAGTCGGGAACAAACAAAAACATGAATGTAGCCATCGTAAAATATAATGCAGGGAATATCCGTTCGGTTGATTTCGCACTGAAAAGGCTGGGGGTGGATGCAGCCATAACGGATGATCATGAGCTTCTGCTTGCCGCCGACAGGGTGATCTTTCCGGGGGTGGGCGAAGCGAGCACGACGATGAAATACCTCAGGGAGCGGGAACTCGATAAACTCATAAGGGGACTGAAACAGCCCGTGCTGGGGATATGCCTGGGACTCCATCTGATGTGCGCTGCATCCGAGGAAGGGCCGGCAGAATGCATCGGGATCTTCAACCTCACGGTCCGGAAATTCGAACCCGGGAGGCAATCCGGTCGGGGAACCGGGCCTGCCCAAAAGGTTCCACACATGGGCTGGAACAGCCTTTCAAACATACGTGGAAGACTTATTCCACGGGAACTGGAAGGAGCATATGCCTATTTCGTCCACAGCTACTATGTCCCGCTCAGCGAATATACCACTGCGGTCACCGAATACATCAATCCCTTCAGTGCTGCCCTGGAAAGGGATAATTTTTATGCTACCCAGTTCCACCCTGAAAAAAGCGGGAGTGTCGGCGAAGCCATCCTGAAAAAATTCCTGGAGTTATGATTGAACTTATCCCTGCCATAGACATCATCGACGGAAAATGCGTCCGGCTGACGCAGGGGAGGTTCGACCGCAGGAAAGTGTATTCCGGCAGGCCGGAGGAAATCGCACTCCGGTTCGAGGGGATGGGCTTAAGAAGACTGCACCTGGTCGATCTGGACGGGGCGAGGGCCGGCCATGTGGTTAACCTGCACGTCCTTGAGGATATTGCAGGCAGGACCTCACTGCGGATTGATTTCGGCGGGGGGATCAAATCGGATGAGGACATTCGCCGTGTGTTCGATTCGGGGGCTGAAATGGTCACGGCAGGGAGTATTTCGGTACGGGAACCGGAGCGGGTGAAAGAATGGCTGAAAACCTATGGACAGGACCGGCTGATACTCGGTGCCGATGCACGGAACGGGAAAATTGCCGTCCAGGGATGGCAGGAAGAGACCTCGCTGGATCTGCTCGAGTTTGTCCGCTCATGGGCCGGGGCCGGCATCGGGAAGGTAATCTGCACCGAAATCGCCGTGGACGGAACGTTGCAGGGGCCAGCCCTTGCCCTGTACCGTGAACTGGCCGGATCCTTTCCCGGCCTGGAGATCATCGCAAGCGGCGGTGTTGCAGGGATACAGGATGTGCGGGACCTGGAAGCAACCGGCGTCAGGGGGGTGATCTTCGGCAGGGCCTATTACGAAGGAAAAATCACCGATAACGAGATAAAAACATACCTGGGAACCGACTGAAATGCTTGCAAAGAGAATCATACCCTGCCTGGATATCCGCGACGGACAGACCGTCAAGGGGATCAATTTCCTGGACATCAGGGAAGTGGGAGATCCCGTGGAAATGGGTGCGGAATATGCCCGGGCGGGTGCCGATGAACTTGTGTACCTCGACATCACCGCAACCCACGAGGGGCGCAACCTGTTCTCCGACCTCGTGCGCAGGATCGCGGAGAACGTGAACATCCCGTTCACGGTGGGAGGGGGCATACGGGAGATGGGTGACGTCGATCCCCTTCTTTCGGCAGGGGCGGACAAGGTAACGATCAATTCGGCTGCCGTGCGGGATCCGGAACTGATCGGCCGGATCGCCAGGGCCTACGGCAGCCAGTTTGTGGTGGTGGCCATTGATGCGAAGTTTGAGAGGGGGGACTGGTACGTTTACGTGAACGGAGGCAGGATCCGTACCCGGCGCAGGTTGTTCGAATGGGCCGGGGAAGCCGAAGAAAGGGGAGCGGGCGAGATCCTGTTCACATCCATGAACCACGATGGAACGAAGAACGGCTATGCCGGTGAGGCCACTGCCCGAATTTCGCGTGAGCGGGGCATTCCCGTTATTGCCTCCGGCGGGGCAGGGACAATGGACCATTTCGTGGATGTTTTTACCCTTGGCGGGGCGGATGCGGCCCTGGCGGCCTCAATCTTCCATTTTCACGAGATCGGGATACACGAGCTAAAGGAGCATCTGATGGAACACGGCATCCCCATCCGCCTTGTATGAATTTTATGAGAACTAAATTTTAAAATGAGGATATGTCTTTGAACTTTGACAAGATGGGAGGGATCCTGCCTGCGATCATACAGGATGCCCGTTCCGGTGAAGTCCTGATGCTGGGATTCATGAACCGGGAAGCCTACGAAAAAACGATCAGCGATGGCAAGGCGTGCTTTTATTCACGCACAAAGAAACGGCTGTGGACCAAGGGGGAGGAAAGCGGCAACTATCTGAATGTCGTCGAGATCCTCGAGGACTGCGATCATGACACCCTGCTGGTGAAGGTGGATCCGGTGGGACCGGTATGCCATACGGGACAGCGATCCTGTTTCGGGGAGCCAAAGGGTAATGAACTCGGATTTCTCAGCACCCTCCAGGACCTGCTCAGGAAAAGAAGGGAGGAACTCCCGGAAAATTCCTACACCTCGGAACTTTTCCGTTCCGGTGTGAACAAAATTGCCCAGAAGCTGGGCGAGGAAGCAGTGGAACTGGTCATCGAATCAAAGGATCAGGATGATGGCCGTTTCCTGAACGAAGCCGCAGATCTCCTCTTCCATCTGCTGATCCTTCTGGTGGAGAGGGGATACGGACTGGAAGACGTGGCAGGGATACTCGAGGAGAGGCACATAAACCATGGTTAACAACCGGGGCCGCACCGGCAGAATGTCGCCCCGAAATGAGCCCCGGATGAGGCATATTCAGAACATTCTGCACTGAAATGCGTATATTCGCACAGCACGAATGTTATCCTTTACGATTTCAATAAAAATGAATTTCAGCCAGTTTTATAACCATGCACGGACACTGGTCTTTGCGCTGATCGTTTTATCCGCATACCCCGCTGCCAGGTGCCAGGATCCCGGTTTTTTCCTCGACGAATGGCAGGAAAAAACCGCCTCCATACCGGATTACCTGCTCAAGTCCAAACCGGTGGGAACCCCGACGGTCCATGTCAGCGCGGACATGCAGCAGGTGGTTAGTAAGGTGTCCCCCTATATCTTCGGGAACAATGCCGTCAGCTGGGACGGCAGCATGCTGGACAATCCCACGGTCATGACCGACATCGCCAACCTGGATCCCCATGTGCTTCGGTGGCCAGGAGGGAGCCTGTCGGATAATTATTTCTGGAACGTGCCCTACGGACAGCGCCCTACCGATATCCCTTCCAGCATCAGTCCCTGGTTCGGTACCAACAGCCCGAACTGGCAGATGTCCAACGACGAATATTACCAGCTTCAGGTCATTGCGAACAGCACGGGCACCATCGTGGTGAATTACGGCTATGCCAGGTACGGGACGGGGCCGGACCCGGTTGCCAAGGCGGCCCATATGGCCGCGGACTGGGTAAGGTACGACAACGGGCGCACCCGGTTCTGGGAGATAGGGAACGAGAATTTCGGGAGCTGGGAATCCGGTTACCAGATCGATACAACATTGAACCAGGACGGCCAGCCGGAGTTTATTTCGGGACATCTCTACGGACAGCACTGCCGCGTATTCATTGATTCCATGCGCGCCGCCGCCGCAGAGACCGGGGCGGACATCCGCATCGGCGTGGTCGCCTACGACGCCGAGGCGGTCAGCTGGGATCCCATCGCAAGCAGCTGGAATGAGGAAATGATGCAGGAGGTGGGAGACCTGGCCGATTTCCTGGTCGTCCATTCTTATTTCACTCCGTATAACCAAAATTCAACGGCGGCCGCAATACTGAATTCACACGGGGTACCGGGTACCATTATGTCCGTCCTGGTCAGCGACATGGCAGAGTCCGGGAAACCCATGATCCCTGTTGCCATGACCGAATGGAACATCTTCGCCATAGGATCCATGCAGCAGGTTTCCTACATCAACGGGATGCTGGCCAGCCTCGTGCTGGGCGAATTCATTCGCAACGGCTACGGGCTCGGCACGAGATGGGACCTCGTGAACGGCTGGAGTAACGGGGATGATCATGGAACATTCTCGGTCGGGGGTGAACCCGGGGTCGATCTTTATAATCCCCGGCCGGTATTCTTTTACATGTTTTATTTCCAGAAATATTTCGGGGACCGGATGGTGGAATCTTCCGTTGCCGGGAACAATTCGGTGATCGCTTACGCTTCCTCCTTCACTTCAGGGGAAGCGGGACTTGTACTGATCAATAAAAGCACCTCGGATGAGATCGTTGAGGTGCAGATGGACAATTTTGAGCCCGGCATACGGTACTACACCTATACGCTAACCGGAGGAACCGATAACGGGGAATTCTCCCGCAAGGTGATCATCAACGGCGTGAGCACCACCGAGGCCGGCGGTGGACCGGATAATTACGCCTCCCTGAGGGCCTATTCCTACGGCCTCGAAGGGGACATCCGGGTGGCCCTTCCCAGCCGTTCCGTGGTCTACCTGCTGGCCGAGAAAAAACCTGCGCAGCTTACCTACGTCTCCTCAAAAATAGACACGAACGCCAGCGTGATCAGCACCAGATTTACGGATACGGTCATCCTTCCTGAAAATCCATCGGGATTCGAGGTCCTTTCGGGCGGCTCCCAGCCCATTGCCGTGACCGGCATCGAGAACGACCCGGTGAATCCCCGACAGATACTTATTTTCCTGGAACGCGACGTGCTGAAGAATGAGTCCGTCACCCTCTCTTACTCGGGGAGCGGGATCATCGCGCCCGACAGCACCTCCCTGGCGCATTTTTCCGGTGAACCGGTCAACATCCTGCTTCCGAACCGGGTAACCTTCCAGGTCAGCAACTCAGCCTCCGGGGCAGCCCTCGAGTCCTGCCAGGTCACCTTCAACGACGAAACCGGTTTCACGGACGCCAGCGGCCGGGTGAGCTTCCAGGCTGCCGATGGCGTCTATTCCCTCAGCGCCGGGAAGAAACACCTGGAACCCGTTGAAAACAGGATGATAATAATCTCTTCCGATTCCCTTATCCGGGTGGAGCTGGATTCGACGCAGTACCGGGTTGACCTTATCGCGGTGGACAGCCTCAGCGGGTCGAAGCTGCTGAACGTCGAGATTACGATCGGTTCCGAGGTAAGAAAGACCGACGCTGCCGGTCTGGGTTCGTTTGCCCTGCCTGCCGGATCTTACGAGGCGGTTTTCACCAGGCAGAACTATTATGCCCGGCAGGCCGGATTTGCAATCGAATCCGACACCAGTTTTTCGGTCCGGCTCAAGGCCTCCCATGCACGGGTGAAATTCAGGGTTAAATCGGGCATTCAGGTGGTCCCAGGGGTCCTGGTAATGGTCGGGGAGGATTCCCTCATCACCAATGCCGTGGGAGTATGTACCTTTGAATCGGTCCCCGTTTCGGTTGCATTCGATTACCGGGTTGAAAAGGATCTGTATTACCCGGCCCAGGGGAACCTGACTGTCTCGGGTGATACAACGGTTGACCTGCAAATAACCGGTTCCGTTGCAATCGTCGAATTTGAGGTCGGCTCTGTATCCGGTACAGTTCAGAATGCCTATGCCATACTGGAACAGGATACGGCCTGGATAGACGAGGAAGGGAAATGCAAGTTTTATCAGGTAAGCCTCAACGAACAGCATGCCTACAGGATCCTAGGCGATAATTTCCCGGAATATGCAGGTACGTTCACGCCTGCGGGCGATACCACGATCCAGGTCCTGGTTGCGGTTGGCAACCGGGAGATGGAAAGCAGGGTTCCTGAATTCCTGGTCTACCCGAACCCGGCAGGGGACCGGATCACCATTGAGGGCCCGGTGGACGGATCGGGAACCTTGGAAATCTTTGATTTTTCGGGAAAGAAATTATTCCACCGGGTGTTGAATTTCCCGGGGACTTCCGTGTCCCTGTGCCTGCAGCTGCGGCCGGGCATATACATCCTCAAATTCACTACAGGGATCAGCACCTTCAATTCCAGGCTGGTTGTCCAGTGAGATTGAGCCCGGGTGCGATCGTGCGGATGGTACCCGGGTGGAATCGTGGTATGAACGGGTGCCGGACCAGGCTATTCGAACTGCGCCAGGGTTTTGCGGATGATCCCGATGGCTTCGGCCAGCTGTTCCCGGGTGATCACCAGGGGAGGGGCGAAGCGTATGATGTGATCGTGGGTGGGCTTGGCAAGCAACCCGTTCTCCTTCATGGCCACGCAAACATCCCAGGCTGTTTTACCTCCTTTCGGCCGGATGACAATGGCATTCAGCAGTCCTTTTCCCCTTATGGTCTCAATCATTCCGGATTTGATCCTTCCGAGTTCGCTGCGGAAAAACTCACCCAGGACGGCGGCATTTTCTGCCAGCTTTTCCTCCCGGATGACCTCGAGGGCCGCGATTGCAACCTTGCAGGCAAGCGGGTTGCCCCCGTAGGTGGAACCGTGTTCGCCAGGCCTGATGCACAGCATGATGTCGTCATCGGCAAGCACGGCCGACACGGGATAGGCACCTCCCGAGAGGGCTTTGCCGAGGATCAGGATATCGGGACGGACGTTTTCATAATCGCAGGCAAGGAGTTTCCCGGTCCTACCGATCCCGGTCTGCACCTCGTCGGCAATGAAGAGCACGTTGTGTTTTTTGCACAGTTCGTATGCTTTTGCGAGGTAACCTTCGCAGGGCACGTAAACGCCGGCCTCACCCTGGATGGGTTCGACCAGGAACCCGGCCACATTCGGATCCTGCAGCTCTTTTTCAAGGGCCCCGATATCATCATAGGGGATCTTTACGAATCCGGGGGTATAGGGACCAAAACCCTTGTAGCTGTCCGGATCGGTCGACATCGATATCACGGTGATGGTACGGCCGTGGAAATTCCCTTCACATACGATTATTCTGGCCTGGTTCTCAGGGATCCCCTTCTTTTCATAGGCCCATTTTCGGCAGAGCTTCAAAGCGGTCTCGTCGCCCTCTGCCCCGGAGTTCATGGGCAGCACCTTGTCGTAACCGAAATAACGGGTGACGTACTGTTCGTATTCACCGAGGACAGAGGTGTAGAACGCCCTGGATGTAAGGGTAAGCTTCTGCGCCTGACTGGTCATGGCCTCTATAATCCTGGGATGGCAGTGTCCCTGGTTCACGGCAGAGTAGGCGGAAAGAAAATCAAAATACCTTTTGCCTTCCACATCCCAGACGAATACTCCCTCGCCCCGGTCTAGCACCACGGGCAGTGGATGGTAGTTATGTGCTCCGAATTTGTCTTCCCGTTCGATGTAATCCTGAATCCTCATGTCAGATTTTTTTAAAATTCTTCCAAAAATAAACAATCCTTCCAGATCGGCTGCAAGATGGGGGACTAATTTTTCAGCAAATGCCTGCCGGATCAGAACCGGGCTGTAAGGCTGACATTGAAACGCCTGCCTGTGAGGTAATTGGGGACGGCAAATGCTCCCGGTGCCTCAACCTGGCTGGAAATGGTTTTAACCCAGAGGTATGAGGCTACGTTACTGTTGCCGAGCAGGTTGAATATTTCAGCAGAGAGCCAGATGCTCCTGAAATGCCGGAAAGGATTCCCCTCCTTCAGAGTGCTTTCCTCTTTCTTGAGCACCTTGGAAAAGCCGAGGTCAACCCGTTTATACGAAGGCATTCGAAAAACAAGGTCGTAACGCTGGTTGTCGGGCACACTGAAGGGGAGTCCCGATGCATAGATCAGGTTCAGGTTAACCTTGTAATCCGGGTTCCGTGGCAGATAATCCCTGAAGAATATCCCCACCATGGCCAGTTGGTCCGTAGGCCTTGGGTAAAAGCCTGGCTCCACCCTGACGCCGTTTTCATCGTAGTAAAAATCACCAAGAATGTCCTCCTCGGTTCTCATAAGGCTGAAACTTATCCAGGACGCGGCACCGGGAACGAATTCCCCGTGGATCCTCATATCGATTCCCATGGCATAACCACGTGCGAGGTTCTCGGCAGCATACTCTATCCTGACGTTGTCAAGTTTGTACGGGATCAGGTTATCCAGTTGCTTGTAGTAGATCTCGGCTGTGAGCAGGAACGGGCGTTCCCAGGCGGTAAATACGTAATCCCCGCCCAGAACAAAATGGATGGAACGCTGCGCCTTCACGGATCTGTTGAGCGAGCCGTCGGGATAGCGCATCTCCCTGTAAAAGGGTGGCTGGTAGTAATAACCGGCTGCCAGTCGAAAGACCACGTCCCGCTTCCATCCCGGCCTGACCGAGAAGTTTACGCGGGGACTCGCAAGGAATTCATTGTTCATATCCCAGTAGGTCCCCCTGATCCCGGCGCTGAGGAAATACCTGGTGCTGTCTTTCTCGAAGGTCCAGGTATTCTGAACATACGAGTACAGCCTGTTGCTGAACAGCCGGTTCCTGGCCTTGACCACGCTGAACAGGGGGATGTCCTCACCCGTATAAGGTATGGAGTAACCGGCCGAATCGATCATTTCCCATTCCGACAGCCTGTCATGGATCCTTTCCTGCTGCCAGCGGATCCCCCATTTCAGGGTGTTGTTTCCCCGCGACCTGGTGCCCAAATGGGAAAGGGAATAAACGTAGGCCTTCAGGTCGTTCCTGGCATGGTTGTGCATTGCACCTATGCCGATGTTGAGTATGCTGTCCCCGTAAGTTTCCGATCCAATCCGGTTGTCCAGCTCGTTGATCCAATATTCCCCGAGTATGTCATAATTCTCCCGTTCAATCGATGAAAAGGCGCTACCGATCAGTTTCAGCGATACATTCTCGGCCGGGGTGTACTGCAGGGTCAGTCCCCCCGTATATGAATCGAACCGGTCCCTTTCCTGTCCCTCGTAATAGATCACAAGGTTCAGGGGATTGTTATAGGTGCCGAAATCGGTCCGCCGCGTCTCGGGAATGAAATGAAAACGATTGTACGCCACATTCCCGAGGAAGCTCAGGTCCCATTTGCGTGCAAGGCGGTAGGTCAGAAGGGTTTGAAAATCAAGAAAATCCGGATTGTACTCCCCTGTGGTCTCAAGGGAAGCAAGCAGGTATTTCGTTGTCCGGTACCGGAAACCCGAGATATGCGTGAACCTCCGGTCCTTCGAAGTGCCTTCCAGGTGAAGGGATCCTCCCAGGAGGCTGATGTTTGCCGAACCTGCGAATTCATAAGGCCTCCGGTAGGCGATGTCCAGCACGGATGACATCTTGTCGCCGTAAACGGCTTCAAATCCCCCGGCGGAAAACTTGATGGAAGAAACCAGGTCCGGGTTGATGAAACTCATGCCTTCCTGCTGGCTGGAACGAATCAGGAAGGGCCTGTGGATCTCAATGTCGTTTACGTAAACAAGGTTCTCGTCGTAATTGCCGCCCCTGACCGAATACTGGGAACTCAGTTCGTTCCGGTTCGACACGCCGGGAAGGGTTGACAGGATGCTCTCCACACCCCCGGAGACGGTTGGAAGCATATCGAGGGTCTTGATATCGATCCGGGTGATTGTGGTATTCCTCTCGTAGGCTTCACGCACCGTTACTTCGTCCAGGTCCTGCGCGGTTTGTATCAGGACCCGGTTGATCTCCACGCTTTCCCCGGGGGAGAGGCGTAAGGGTACCTCCTCCTGCCGGTATCCCACAAAGGAGATGATAAGGGTGAAATGTTCACCGGCCGGGACCTCAAGCTCGAAAAACCCGGTTTCGTCCGTTACGGTCCCGTATGGTGTCCCCGGAACGGCCACGTTGGCAGGAAAGACCGGGGCGCCGTCGGCCCCGGTAATAAAGCCGGAGACCAGGGCGGTTTGCTGGCCATGGACCAGAAACGGTACGAAGAGGAGGAGGCACAGGAACAGGATATGCGATGGACTGATTTTCATCGTTCGGCCGGTCGATACTACTTAAACTGAATAATCCCCATTTAATTGTGTAGTATTATTATATCGCCGGAGGCCTATCTGTTCTTGTCCGGATTCTTGAACTTCCCTTCCTGCAGGTACTTGAAGAACTGTGCCCATCTCATCGGGTCGAAAATGGTATAATAGGGATACTGGCCCTTCGAATAGGTGGCATTGTACTGCTCCCTCAGGTGGTACTGGTAATTCACGTCCGGGTCCGGGGGAGCCTCCGGATTGTGGATCTGGCTGTGTATCATGGCCAGGTTATGGAAAGCGCGTTCCAG
>Ga0307425_1001010_pt1 | contig 17309 bp, 14 predicted proteins | sample SalMarWE160330MG_FD_202152 | JGI IMG/M metagenome (GOLD analysis project Ga0307425, IMG submission 202152) | Salt marsh sediment microbial communities from the Plum Island Ecosystem LTER, Massachusetts, United States - WE1603-30 | ecosystem: Environmental > Aquatic > Marine > Intertidal zone >... | reverse complement strand
AACTACTGCGCCGCCAAGGCCGCCGCCACCTCCCTGATGATGTCCCTGGCGGCGGAGCTGGGGCCGGTGGCGGAATCGGGCATTGCCGTCTTTACCTTCATCCCGGCGGGGGTCGGCTTTCCCCGCAGCGCGGCGCCGCTGACTCCCGAACTAAAGGAGAAATTCAAGAATTTCAAGATGCCCGACATGCCCGGCTACGCCGGGATGATTCCGGCCGAGGACGCCGGGGCCGCCCTGGCCTACTCCATCGTCCGGGCCGCCGACCTGCACGGCTCGGGGATAATGATTGGGCAGGCCTTCCGGCAGATGGACTGGCCGTATCCCAAGCCGGAGACGGTGCCCCAGAGCGATTTCCAGCGCCTCAACGACATGGCCCTGCCACTGGTTTTCGCCTTTATGGGGCCCGGCTTCCCCGACCCGAAGGTGCCGCTGATGCCGATTAACCGGCAGTAGCGTTAGAGGGAGAACGGAAAATACCCTGAACCTGTATTATGAAGAATACGCGCCAGACAGCGGCGAAACACCCGCCCAAGGTATTTGCCCCCGGCCAGATTGGTAACCTCAAGCTGCGCAACCGCACCATCCGGGCCGGCTGTTTCGAAGGGATGTCCCCCCGGTCGGCACCTTCCGAGGCCTTAATCGAGCACCACCGCCGGGTGGCGGCCGGCGGCATCGGCATGACGACGGTGGCCTACTGCGCCGTCTCCCGGGACGGGCTGGCCTTCGCCCAGGAGATGTGGCTGCGCGAGGCAATCGTCCCCGACCTTAAGCGCCTCACCGACGCCGTGCATAAGGAGGGGGCCGCCGCCTCGATTCAACTGGGGCACTGCGGCTTTTTCGCCAGCAGAAGCGCCACCGGGCAGGCGTCCATCGGCCCCTCGCGCAAGTTCTGCCTCTTCCGCTACAGCCGCTGCCGGGCGATGACCGAGGATGATATCGAGCGGGTGCGGGAGGACTTCGGCCATGCGGCCCGCCTGGCGATTAAGGCCGGCTTCGACGCCATTGAAATTCACGCCGGGCACGGCTACCTGCTCAGCCAGTTCCTCTCTCCCTGGACAAACCGCCGCCGCGACGGCTACGGCGGCTCCCTGGAAAACCGCCTGCGCTTCCCCGCTTCAGTAGTCAGGCACGTCCGCGAGGTCGTCGGCCCGGGCTATCCCCTGCTGGTAAAGATGAACTGCGAGGACGGCTTTAAGGGGGGGCTGACCATCGACGAAGCGGTGCGGGCGGCGTGGCGCTTCGAGGCCGAAGGCGCCAGCGCTCTGGTGCCCAGCTGCGGGTTTACCGCCCGCACCTCGTTCCACATGCTGCGCGGCCAGGTGCCGATACGGGAATACGTCAAGTCCGAGAAGAACCCCATCACCAAAATAGGCATGGCGCTGTTCGGGCGCTTTATCGTCCGGGAAGTCCCGTTTCGGGAGCTGTTTCTCCTCGACCTAGCCGGGCACATCCGGGACGCCGTTAAAATCCCGGTGGTCTATATCGGCGGCGTCGGCTCGCTGGCCGATATGGAAAAGGTGATGGCGGCGGGCTTCGACTTCGTGCAGCTGGGGCGGGCCGTTATCCGCGACCCGGACATCATCAGGAAGATGCAGGCCGGGGAGATAACCGCTACCGACTGCGACCACTGCAACCGCTGCGTCGCCGAGATGGCCGCCGCGGGCGTGGCCTGCGCCGCCGAGACCAGGGGATTCAGGCGCAAGGAATACCGCTAGGCCGGATACTTGTAGTTTATCAGGGCGATAAAAAAGACGTTGATAAACAGGTGGATGAGAAAGGCCGGCCAGTAGGACTTGCCCCGGTAGGCCACGTAGCCGAACAGGAGCCCCGTGAAAATGGTGCTCACCGTCTCCAGTTCCGGCTTGCCCAGGTGCAGCAGGGCGAAGGGAATCATCTGGAGCAGGATGCTGCCTTCTTTGAACTTTTCCCGTAGGCCGAAGAGCAGGAAGCCCCGGTAGAGAAACTCCGAGGCGCCCAGCGACAGGCAGGCCGTAAAGAACAGGTAGGCAAAGCTGAAATCCGGCTCCCGGTAGTAGTTCTGCAGCGCCGGGCTGAACGAAGAGGCGTAGAGAATGGCCGCCGCTATCAAACAGATGACGACGACGTAAAAGCCCCACACCCGGGGACTGCCCAGCCCCAGACCGAACTTGAGGGGATTTTTACGCAGGACGACCAAAATGACCGCCAGGGGCAAAAGGCCGTAGTAGATAAACAGGCTCAGCCACTCCTGGCCGATGGGATGGTAGCGGTGCAGGGAGATGAAGAGGACGGCGAACACGACGACGATTAGCTCCTGGCCGTATCCCCTCAGGAACCGGCCCAGGGCCCCGAACTCTTCGCGGAGAAAAGGCTTCACCTCTAGAGTTTATCCGCTGGACGCGCCAAAGGCAAGCGGCGCGAGGCCTCGCAGTGCTCTAGGAGGCCGCCCGTTTGGCGCGTCGCTGCCGCATATCGTCCCACCAGACGACCAGCCCCGGCATGACCGTAATGGTAATCAGCAGGCAGAGGAAGACGCCGACGACGGTGGCGACGCCGAAATCGCGTATCATGACGAAGTTGGAGGCGATGAGCACCCCGAAGCCGCCCAGCGTCGTCAGGGCGGTGGTGACGATGGCCCGCCCTATCTTGGCGATGGCCGTCACCATGGCGTCCCGCGGCGACAGGCCGCGCTGCTTCTCCTCCTCGTAGCGCCCCAGCAGCAGCACCATGAACTCGGTGCAGATGCCGATGATGAGCACCCCCATGACGGCCGTGAGCGGGTTGAGGGGGATGCCGATGAGGTACATGTCCAGCGACGACCAGGCGAGGACGGCCCCGACGGGGACGATGGTAAAGAGGGTGATGCCGAGGCGCCGGTAGGCCAGCAGCAGGACGATAAAGACGGCGCTGAGGCAGATGACGTTCATGGTGAGGCGCTGGCCGATGATGGCGTCGATAATGCTGGCCCCCAGGACGAAACTGCCCGCCGGCGAAACGCTGACGCCTTCCGGCGGATTCAGCTCGGCCTTGAGGCTCTGCAATAGGTCGTGCGTCTCCTCCATGGGGAGGTAGCTCACGCTGAAAGAGGCGCTGGCGGCGAGGCCGTCGGCGGAGATTACCTGGTCGCGGTAGAGCGCCGGGGCGCCCTCCAGGATGGCGTCAATAACCGCCTGCGGGGGAATCACGCCCCCGGTGGCCGCGGTCACCAGCGTGGCCGGGCTGGCCACGGAGATAAGCTCGGGATGATTGGCCAGGGCCTCGGTCTGGTAATTATTGAGCCAGGTCAGGATTTCCGGGCTGGCGATATCGCTATCGGCCTCGATGAGGAAGTCGAGCGTCCCGCTGGTGCCCAGGATATGGCGCAGCTCCCGCATCTCTACCAGGGCCGGGGTATCCTGCGGCATCAGCTCCTGGTAGTCGGTATTGACCGGCAGCCAGTGGTCGACGACGGCGCCGCCGACGGCAAAGAGGACGGCGATGATAAATATCCACAGGGTATTGTTCACCGCCAGCTTACCTATCCGTCCCAGCACCTTCTCGATGCGGCCGCTGGCCTCCACCGAGGCCGCCTTGAGCTTTTTGATGGGGACGCGCTTATCGCCCCGGTAGACGATGCTGTGCAGCAGGAAGAGGCTGGTGATGAAGCTGATGACGATGCCGATGGCCAGCACCATGCCGAAGTCCTTAATCATGGGGACTTCGGAGATATAGAGGGTGATGAAACCGATGATGGTGGCCAGCAGCGCCAGACCGACCACGGGGAACATCCGGGTGGCCGAGCTGACGATGGCCCGGCCGACGCTGGGGCTGCGGGTAATTTCCTCCTGATAGCGGTTGTGGAACTGGATGGAGAAATCTATGCCCAGGCCGATGAGGATGGGCAGCACCGCCATGGTGGCCATGGTCATCGGCACGCCCACGTAGCCCATCAGCCCGAAAGTCCACAGGGCGCTCAGGCCCACCATGAGCAGCGAAAGCAGCCGCCAGCGCACCCGGAAGATCAGCATGAGGATGATAAGCATCACCCCCACCGAGAGGGCCAGCAGCAGGGTGATGTTAGAGCCGATGCCCTGGGCGATGGCATCAATCAGCTTGGGCGATGAGACCACCGAGAATCTTACCCCGGTCAGGGTATTCTCGTTAAAAAAGGCCTCCACGTCCTGGGTGGCCTGGAGTTCTCCCTCGTCGCCCAGGCCGCCCTGCGGCGTGACGATAATCAGGGCGTGATGTGTATCGGGGACGAGGGACGCCAGCGCCGGGTTGATATTGCCCTCGGCGTCGTAGAGGACGGCGGCGATGAAGGCCGGGTCGTCGTAGGAGGGCAGGCCCGCCTCCAGTTGCGCCGCCCGCAGCACGTCCAGGGGGCTGACGATGGTGCGGTAGCGCGTGTCGGCGCCAAACTGCTGCTCGAAATAGACCAGGACGTCCAGGTTATCCGGCGAGAAGATGTCGTCGAGGCTGCCGGTAAGCAAAATGCTGATGGGTTCCCCGCCGAAATCCGCCTGGTAGCGCTCCGTCGCCCGGGAGATGGCGGAGTCCGGCGCTACCAGGGCGTCGAAGCCGGTATCCGTTTCCAGACGGGTTATGCCGGGTATCGCCGCCGCCGTCAAGGCCACGGCCAGGGCGATGAACCACCAGGAGCGGCGTACCACCAGCCGCGCCAGTATTTCGGGTATCCTCTTCATCTGGCATCACCTCCGCCTTGCTGCCGGGAGATATTCGTATAGAGCATCCGGGCGACCGCGGCGGCCTTCTCCAGCTGCGCCTCCGTCAGGCCGTCGAGGAGCTGTTCGATTTGAAACTGCCCGGAGAGCCAGAGCCGGTTGATAAGCTCCTGCCCCGCCGGGGCCAGCGCGGCGATAACCCGCCGGCGGTCCCGGGGGTCGGTCTGGCGCATTACCAGGCCTTTCTTCACTAAATTATCGACGATGCCGGTGGCCGTGGAAAGGGCCACGTCCATCTCGGCGGCGATGACGCTCATGCGGGAGGCCCCCCGGGCGTGCAGCACCAGCATCACGCGCAGCTGGGCTACCGTCAGGTCCAGCGATAGCCACTCCGCCGGTACGGCGATGGGTATGGCGCTGAAGATGTCCCCGGACATCTTCAGGATTTCATCTACCAGGGCGGCTTCATTACGGGACATCGGGTTAGTTGCCTCCGCAGCAATATTTAGCTTATACCGAAATACATTATACAGTCGGTTGCCCTTTCTGTCAACTCACAGAAACATCACAGTTTGACAGGTAAAGCCCCCCGGTGCTAAGATACGAGCGAAACCATATCAGGAACCGGCTCCTAAGCTGCATTACCTAAACCCGCACGGGCACGGTGTGCAGCCGGTGGGCTTAAGGCCCCGACGTTGTCACGGGAAACGGTGGCAACTCCCGCCATTGGAAAGGAGGCACCATGGTTCGTGCAACCCGAAAGCGCCCGGAGATTATCCGGCGTTTTTTGTTTCCAATCCCCCGGTAGCGGCGCTGCCCCCTGCTCTAAAAACTATCCCGAGATTATTTTTTAAGGAGAAATCTTACGATGCAAAAATCGTTTCTTCCCGGCCGGCTTACGGCCCTGGTCGGCCTGATACTGGCGCTAACGGCGCTGGCGGCGCTGCCCGGCCTGTCCTGCGCCACCCCCGGCTCCGCCCCCCTGAGCGTTTTCGCCGCCGCCGGGGCCAAGCCCGCCCTGGACGAGATATGCCGGCTCTACGAGGCCGAATACGGGGCCGAGGTCGAGGTAACCTACGGCGGCGGCGGCGAGGTGCTCTCCCAGATGGAGCTGGCGCGCACCGGCGACGTCTACGTGGCGCCGGAGCAGAAGTTCATGGAGACGGCGGTAGAAAAGGCGCTGGTCTTGCCGGAGACGGTAACCGCCATCGCCTGGATGGTGCCGGTCATCGCCGTGCCGGCGGACAACCCCGCCGGCATCACGTCCCTGGCCGACCTGGCCCGCCCCGGCGTGCAGGTGGCCATCACCCGCCGCGAGACCACCCTGCTGGGCCGCTACGCCCCGGAAATCTTCGCGCAGGCCGGCCTGGGCGACGCCATTGAAGCCAACATCGTGACCGAGGCAGCCCGCCCCGATAACCTGCTCACCATGCTCGTCATGGACCAGGTGGACGCCGGCATTATCTGGAACTTCTACGCCACGTCGGCCCCGGACGAGATAAAAATAATCTACCTTTCCCCCGCCGAGCTGACCGGCGTGGGCGAGATGCGCGCCGCCCTCACCGCCTTTACCGAAGACGAGACGGCAGCCCGGCAATTTCTGGACTTTTTGACCTCGGCGGAGGGCAAGCAAGTCTTTGCCAGCCTGGGCTACATCACCACCGAGGAGGAACTGGCCAGCTACTGGCCATAAAAAACGCTATTACCGGCCTCATCGTCAGCGCCATCGCCGGCGGGGCGCCTCCCCGCTCAGGCTATGATTCCGATTGCCCCCGCAGCAGGCCGCGCAGCCGCACCCACAGGCTGTTGGCGCTGGCCAGCTGCCGGCCCGGCACGCCGGTCTCGCCGTAGCGGACGCGGGTATAAAGCTCGGTAAGGCGCTTAATCGGCCCCCGGCCCGCCGGCACCACCTCCTCCAGCCGCCCGGCGTACTCGCTGGCCGTCTCCTGGAGGCGGCGTGCCGTACCGGCGCGGGCGGCCTCCCACTGCAGGCGCCGGTATATCTCCCGGATATCCAGGCCCCCCTCGGCATCGTCAAAACGGTAGGCCGCCGGGGCGTGGGGACGGCGGCCGAACAGCCGGCTCAAGAACTGGCGCAGGTCGCCGCGGAGGTTGCTTTCGCTCCAGAGCGACTCGTGGATTTCCTCGATATCATCCTGCGCCCGGCGGGCGCGGATGCGGGAGATGGCCTTGACCAGAAGCCAGACGACCAGGGCCACGATGGCCGTAATCACCAGCCACTTGAGTATTTCCGTCGCTATCGGCGGAATCCCCGTTGTGTTCGTCTCCCCCCACTCAAAGGCTTCGGGCGGCTCTAAGGATTGGGCCTCGCCCCGGGTTACCAGGGCCAGAAACTGATTCCACAGCCAGAACAGCCAGTTTAAAACGTACTGCAGGGGGATGACGATATAGCTGAATACCTTGCTGAAAAATTCCCCGACGGCATGGGCCCCGCGCCCCATCGCCGCGAAAAAGTCCGCCGAGAAGATGCTGGCCATCCCGAACCCCACCGCTATCATCCCGCCGACGACGCCCAGCATCATCGGCAGCCAGCGCCAGGGCGACGTCCGGTTGGCCTCCTCCCGGGTCATGGAGTGGCGCATCAGGTAGAGGTGGCAGAGGGCCACCGAAATCAGGCCGAAGAAGAAGAACGCCATCACCTCCAGGCCGACGACTACCCCCGGCCCCTGGGCGCTATCCGCCCCGGCATCGAGCCGCCAGAAGATAATCAGCAGCACCAGCGCCACCACGCCGATGAGGAAAGAGCGGTAGATATTTCTAAAATAGGCGGTGGTGCCCCCCAGGATGATGCCCCGCCACCACAGGTAGAGCAGCACCGGCAGCGCCAGGGCGACGGTGTGCCCCCGGGAAAGGGTCTCGCCGAGGAGCCGGCCGACGTGGGCGAACCACGCCCCGCTGAGGAAGGCGTAGCCGTCGGCGTACTCGTAGCCCAGCACCAGCAGGATAACCACCACCCCGCCGCCGACAACGGCGCCGCGGATATAGCGCAGCCGCCAGGGGGCCTGGAGGAGCAGGCGGGTCGACAGCAGCGAAACCGCCAGCACCAGAACGACGCTGCCCAGCCCCAGCACCGGCCGCGTCTCGGCGAAGACCCCCCAGCCCCCCACCCAGACCAGCCAGGGATAGACCCAGAAAGACTCCATGAGGATAACCGCCAGCGGGTAAAAGAACCCGGCCAGCCAGTCGAACCCCTTGAGTCGCTGCCTGATGCTCATTTTATAATTAAACTAGACTTCCTTAAGACCAATTTCCTGAACCACCTCCCAGGCCGTGGCGTCGCTGATATGGTAAACGGGCAGGTCGGCGTAGCCGGCTTCCGGCGCGGCGCCGCCCACCTTGACCAGGGCCACGCTGCGCCCCACCCGCTTCAGGTAGGTCAGCACCGCCACCAGGTCTTCGCCGGCCAGCGCCGAGACGACCAGCAGGGTGCTGCTCCAGGGGATGCTGCCCACCTCACGCCGGATGAAACGGGCCGCCGGCATGGCCTCTATCTGGTGCAGCTGGGCCAGCGTCTTGAGGATGCGCTCCAGCTGCTCGGGGTGCTGCCCCGAGGGCACCCGCGCCATGCCTTCCGAGAAGCGCGTCTGCTGGTTGACGTTGAGGCCGACGCGGAAACCCGCCTCCAGGGCGTGCTGCGCGATGGCCGCCGTGGCGATGATGCCCAGCTCCTGCAGCTGCGCCACGCTCCCCCAGACGGGCGCCCTTACCGTGCGCACGTCGTGGAAGATGCTGATATCCACGGTGGTGGTCGGCTCGTAGATGCGGGTCTGGAGCCGTCCCAGCCGGGCGGTGGACTTCCAGTGAATCCTCTTCAGGCTGTCGCCGGGGAGGTAGTCCCGCACGCCGGCGGTGAGCACCGGGTCCTGGAAAAGGTGATTGCGCCGGCGGATATCGCCGAAGAGCTGCTTGGAGGGGATGCCCAGGCTATCCAGCGGTACCAGCCGGGGGTAGACCAGCAGGTAGTCCTTGCTGGTTATATCCATGTCGCGGCGGAAGAAGCCGAAGAGGTCGCCGGAGCTGATGTGGGTGGGGCCGAAAGCGAAACAGCCGCGCTGCTCGCATTTCATCGGGAAACGCCGCCGCACCCGGTGGTACATGCTCAGCGGGAAGATGTTGGTGAGGGTAACCTGCTCGTCGTGGGCCTGGCCCGTCTTGCCCTTGAGCAGGGTCACCCGCTCCGGTATCGCGTCCTCAATGCGTATCCAGGGCAGGGGCAGGGGCTTGCGGTTGGCGACCTCCACCTCGTAGACGATTTCCTCGCCGAAGAAGACCTGATTGCGGCTCAGGTGGCGGTGGTAATCAAGACGGCTCAGGCAGTAGCGGTTCCAGAGGCGCGATACGGCGCCGGCCAGCAGGAAAAGCAGCGCCACCAGCGCCAGCACCACCTGTTGCAGCGCCAGGGCGATGATGAGAATAATGGCGGCGATGAGCAGCCAGGCGTCGCCCCGCATGGCCTATTCTTCCCCGGCGACGGCCGCCTCTTCCACGGGCACGGCCACGGAATCGATTATCTCCGCCAGGGTCTCCCCGGCCCGATAGCCGCGCAGACGGCTGGCCGACTTGGGGATAATGCGGTGCACCAAAACGGGCGTGACCAGATACTTGACGTCGTCCGGGGTGACGAAACCGCGCCCCCGCACGGCGGCCAGGGCCTGGGAGGCGTTGTAGAGAGCCAGCATCGCCCGGGGGCTGGCCCCCAGCTCCACGGCCTCGTGGGCGCGGCTGGCGTGGATGAGGCGGATGATGTAGTCCTCCACGTCGGCGGCCACGTGCACCTCGCGGCACTCCTGCTGCATGCGGAGCAGGTCAGCGGCGGAAAGCACGGGCTGGAGGGTCTCCAGCGGGTCTTCCTTGCGGAAACGGGACAGGATGAGCCGGTCGTCCTCGGCGCTGGGGTAGCCCAACTGCACCTTGAGCAGGAAGCGGTCGAGCTGGGCCTCGGGGAGGGGGAAGGTGCCTTCCAGCTCGATGGGGTTCTGGGTGGCCATCACCAGAAAGGGGCGGGGCAGGGGCATGGTCTCTCCCTCGGCGGTGACCTGCCGCTCCTGCATGGCCTCCAGCAGCGCCGACTGCGTGCGCGGGGTGGCCCGGTTAATTTCGTCGGCCAGCACCACCTGGGACATTACCGGCCCGGGGCGGAACTCGAAGTCGGCCGTTTTCTGATTGAAGATATAGGTGCCGGTGATATCGGAGGGCAGCAGGTCGGGGGTGCACTGGATGCGCCGGAAAGTACAGCCCAGCGAGCGGGCCAGGCTCTTGGCCAGGACGGTCTTGCCCAGCCCCGGCACGTCCTCCAGGAGGATATGCCCCTCGCAGAGCAGGGCGACGATGGTCATCTCGACCACCTCGCTCTTGCCGACGATGACCCTCTCGACGTTGGCTTTGACTTTGGCCGCGGCGGCGGCTATCTTGCGGACCTCGGTTTCTTTCATCATAGATACCTTTCTTCCGCACTAATTATAACAGCTTGCCCGCGATAGCGCTAACCGGCAGGCTCGCTTACTTCCAGGAAATCCTCTCCCGTATCATACGTATCCTCGATGCTGCCCACCATCTGCTCCAGGATGTCTTCCAGGGTAACGAGCCCGACCACCTCGCCGTCTTTATCGAGGACGACGGCCTCGTGCAACCGCCGGGACTTGAAACTGCGCAGCTGGCTGTCTATTTTCCGGTCCTCGTGGATGAGATAGGGCGGCCTGACCAGTCGCTTTACGGCGCCCAGCTTCCGCTGGCCCGTCTTGCCCAGGAGGTCTCTGGCATGGATAAAGCCGATGATTTCCCGGCTTCCGCCCCTCCGCAACGGAAACCGCGAGTAAGCGCACCGGCGGATTTTTTTCAGGGCCTTGTCGATAGTATCGTCCGAGCTCAGCGTCACCATGTGCCTCAGGGGGACCATGATATCGCCCACGGTCTTATCATTGAGGGTAAAAATCCGCGCGAGCATCTGTTTCTCCCCGTTGGTAATGGCGCCCTCTTCCCAGCCGATATCGATGAGCGCCTTGACCTCGGCCTCGGTAACCAGCGGTCGCTTCACCTTGGAGAGATTAACGCCTATCAGCAGCAGCAGCATCCGGGCAATATACGTCACCGCCGCCACCATCGGACGGGTGAACGTCATGATAACCCGCAGCACCGGCGCCACCGCAAGCGAGATGCGGGCGCTGTGGTACTTGGAGTAAACCTTGGGTGAAATCTCGGCGAATATCAGGATAATAAAGGTCAGCCCCGCCGTGGCGTAGATTATCCCCGCATTCCCCCAGAGCGAAATGGCGAGGGCGGTGGCGAGGGCCGACATGGCGATATTAACGAGGTTATTGCACAGGAGAATCGTCCCGATGAGCCTCTCCGGCTTCTTCAGAATCGCCTCGACGATGTGCACCCGCCGCGGGTGCTTCTTCTCCAGCTGGCGCAGGTGCACGCGGCTGACGGCCATGAGCGCCGTCTCCGAGCCGGAAAAGAAAGTGGAACATAAAAGGAGCACCACCAGCAATATCAAATACGGAGCGATGGTCACACTTGCCATATTTACCTCCCGCCGGGTTGCGGCCTTATCCCACTATTATTTGCCATGACGGGATTCATGTCAAAACTGCCGCGCCGGAGTTATCTGTTCCCACCCAGGCCGCCCTCGGGGCTTTCACCGCTTAGCCCGTAGTTTGCTACCCCTTTACCCCCACCAGGGTGTCTAAGAGGGGTGAAACCCCTCTTTTAACTAAATTCCCCCTCTCCTGCGGAACGCCTCGTCAGGAGAGGGGGATAAAGGGGGTGAGGTAGAAAACCCCCTAATATCTCACGTAAGTCGGCACGACGCCCTTGTACTTCGTCGCCAGCTTCTCCCACCCCGCCGGCAGCTCTACCTTTCTGGTGACGGGCGGCGGCCCGCCCTGCATAAACCCCATCCACGAGCCGAACCCACCGAAGACGTAGACCTGCACCGGGTCGGGGTTGCGCGGCGAGGGCGGGAAGATTTCCGGCGTGACGCCAGGGCCCATGAAGTTCCCCCGGTCGAAGGGCCCTTCCTCGGGCAGGCCCAGCCGCTGGTAGTAGTCGTCGGGGACGATGGCGTTCTTGACGATGTATTCCTTGATGGCCTTTTTGTCCCAGCCGCCTTTGGCCAAGGTGGCGGCGTGGGCGGGGGTCAGCAGCAGGGCGAAGAGTCCGTGGCGCGCCGGGGTAATGCTGCCGACGACGGTGGCCAGGATGCCCCTGGCGTCGGTGCCGAAGGGCATCATCTGCTGGTAAGACTGGGGGAAGGTCAGCGTGATGGCGCTGTCGTCCGGCTTCAGGCCGCGCTCCACGTGGAGCGGCTCCCAGGGGCTGTTGACCTCGTCCTCGGCGGCCAGCCAGGCGTACTTGCCGGGGTTGCCCAGCACGCCCATGTCCTCCACCTGGCGGCGGATGCCCCGCACGTTCTTGGTGATGAGGCCCAGCGCCCGCGCGATGGCGGCGTTGGCGATGCTGCCGGGGCTGGTGGCCCCGTAGCTGGAGTTGATGTTCAAGTCCCTGGCGATGGGGCCGTTGACCAGCCAGAACGGGGCGAACGAGCCGGTGGAGGCGGCCATCATGCCGCAGGCGGGGTTATCGGCCAGGGCCTTGACCCCGGCGACGAGCAGCGGCAGGGCGGTGGGCAGGCAGCCGGCCATGACGGCGTTGACGGCGATGCGCTCCACGGTGGCCTTGCCCAGGCGCGGCTCCAGCCTCTCGACGATGTGGTCGGGGGGCAGGTCGGTGCCGGTGAGCATCTCGACAACGGCGGCCTCGGTGGGGGGGATAACGGGCAGGCCGTCCGTCCAGCCGCGCCGGTAGAAGAAGCGGTTGACCTCGCTAAGGCTGCCCTTAAAGACCAGGCGCGGCGGGTTCTCCGGCTCGCGCGGCTTGGGGGACTTTTCTTCGGCGGTGAGGGGGCGGGTCAGGGAAGCGAAGACGTCACCGGCGACGGCCTTAACGGCGGCCTCGATGACGTCCTTCTCGGTGCACTCGGAGACGACGGTCTCCGGCACCACCCGGACGACGGGCATGCCCCGGCTGGAGGCCGCCGACATGGCGTCGTTAAGAAAGTGCTCGAAGACGAAGGTGGCCGTGGGGAGGCCGCGCTCCTCGATGAAAATGGCATCGTACACAAGGTACTTGGTGCAGGCCCCTCAGTCGCCGACGGCGGCGATGACGGCGTCCAGGCCCTTGAGCCAGTCCTCGAACTCGCCCTTGCGCTGCGGCTCCAGCGCCGAGACCGAGAACGACTCCGCCCAGAAGCGGCTGACCGTCGCGGCGGGATAGCGCTCCTTGACGAGCCGCTCGGCCGCGTCCTGGATAAGGGGGGCGGCGCGCTTGTTGTTGACGAGCAGGCCGATACGCTTGCCGTCGAGGCCGTCCAGGCGGGGCGCCAGGCCGTTAAGCGGCTTGGGGTCGGCCTCGGCCCAGGGGCTGAGCACCTCGTAAGCGGCGGCGTTAGCTGCGCTCATAATATTCCTCCTTGGGGCTAGTATTTGGCGTAGGCGGGCACCACGTTCTTATACTTGGCGACGAGTTTGTCCCAGTTTTTGGGCAGGTCAATTTTCTGGATTTCCTTCTGGCCGGGGGTGGCCCCGCCGCCGACCAGCTGGGCGATAAAGGCCCCCGGCCCCCCGCCGACGATGACCTTGATGAAACGGGGGTCGCTTATCACCGGCACCACGCCCTCCTTCGGCAGCAAGTCGATGTTGGTGCGCGCGAAGGCGAGACCGCCGCTGGCCTGCGCCCGCAGGCTGGCCGCCGGCATCGTCTTGTTGGTAACAATGTACTGCTTGACCTTCTCCTTGGTATAGCCTTCGCGGGCCAGGTTGTGGGCGTGCGCCGGCGTGAAGACGATATTATAGCGCATGCCGCGGGGCATGCTGTCCACCACGGAGCCGAGGATTCTCCCGGCGTCCGAGCCGTAGGGCCAGTGCTGCAAATAGGTCTGCGGGAAGGAGAGCCGGATGGTGCTGTCCTCTTTCTTGAAGCCCATCTCCACGTGGAGCGGCTCCCAGGGGCTTTCCTCCTCGTTCTCGGCGATGACCATAGTGTACTTCATGGGGTTGCCCATGACGCCCATGTCCTCGATGCCCTTGCGCACCCCGCCGATGTTCTTGATGATGAGCCCCATGGCCCGCCCGATGGCGGCGTTGGCGATGTTGCCGGGCGAGAACGCCCCGGAGCCGCTGTTTAAGTTAATCTGGTTACGGATAGGGCCGTTGATTATCCAGAACGGCGACCAGGAGCCGGTGCTGAAACCGAAGGTGGTGTAGCCCAGGAAGCCCGGCTCGGACTCCAGCAGGTTGATGGTGCCGGCGACGAGCACCGGCAAATAGGTGGGCAGGCAGCCGGCCATGACGGCATTGACGGCGATTTTTTCGATGGTGGCCTTGCCGTCGCGGGACTGGAGCTTGCCCAGCAGGTGGCCGGGGGGCAGGTCGGTGCCGGTGAGCATCTCGGCCACGGCGGCCTCGGTGGGGGGGATAACGGGCAGGCCGTCCGTCCAGCCGCGCCGGTAGAAGAAGCGGTTGACCTCCTCCAGGCTACCCTTGAAGATAATCCGGGCCGGCTTCTCCGGCTCTCTGGCTTTGGGGGACTTCTCCTCGGCGGTGAGGGGGCGGGTCAGCGCGGCGATGATTTCGTCCAGCGCGCCGTCGATGCCGGCCTCGATGTCGGCCGTGATGCTGGACTCGCAGGGGACGGCGGTGGGGATAACCCTCAGGCCGGGGATACCCCTGGCGCGCGAGGCCGACTCGGCGTCGTTGGCAAAACCGTTATTGACCAGCGTGACGGTGGGCTTTCCCCTGTCCTCTATATCTACGGCGTCGTACACAAGGTACTTGGTGCACGACCCTCAGTCGCCGTAGGAGGAGATGACGGCGTCCACCCCCTTAAGCCACGCCTCGAACTCTTTTTTACGCCCCTGCGCCACCAGCGTCTCGTTGGGCTTGAGGTTATCGAACCAGGAGAGACTGGTGCTGGGAAACCTCTCCTTGAGCCTGGCTTCAAGCACCTGGAGCGACGGCTCGGCGGCGCGCTTGGAGTTGCGCAGCAGGCCTATCGTCCTGTCTTCCAGACTTTCCGGGAAGGGATTAATCCCCCGCGGCGCGACCGGGTCGGCCTCCGCCCAGGGGCTGAGTACTTCGTAGACACCATCTGGCATAGGTCATTCTCCTTTCGGGACTTATCCGGGAATTTTGCGGTAAGACCGGGTAGTTTTGCGCCGAGTTTAGCACCATCCCCACCGGATGTCAATTTAGCGGGCGGGGCACGATTGCTTTTGGGCCACCCCTTGCCTATAATTAACCCAGACGATGAAAATCAGGCTCAGTCCCTTCCTCTGGAGCGCCCTCGTTATGGCGCTGGCGCTGACGCTGACGCTCTACGTAGCCTCGCGGCAGCAGGCCTTCGTGGAGGAGCAGAACATCCCCTCGCCGGACGTGGCGCTGACGCCGGTGGTGCTCTATTTCTTCGGCGTGGTGGCGGTCGTCGCTATCGTCCTCTTCTTCATCCCGGTACGCTGGCTCAAGTGGGTCTTCCGGGGACTCTTCACCCTGATGTACGCCTGGGGGGTCTTTATCATTACCGCCCTGACGCTGCCGGTGGCGGCCGCCTACGCCCTCGCGGCGGTCGGCGGGCTGGCCTGGCTCTTCTGGGCGCGGGTCTGGCTGCACGACTTGTTATTGCTGGTGGCGCTGGCGGCGGCGGGCTCGGTCTTCGGCTATATCTTCTCGCCGTGGACGTTCATGATTTTCATGCTCGTCATCGCCGTCTACGACTTATTGGCGGTGCGTTTCGGCTTTATGGTCTGGATGGCCGACAAGCTCTCCGAGACGGTGGCCCTGCCGGCCTTTATCTTCCCGCGGCGCTGGCGCGACTGGCTGATGGGGCTTGGAGTGGTGCGGGTGGGGGAGCTCAAGGAGCAGGCGGCTGAAGAGCGCGAGTATTCCGTGCTGGGCGGCGGCGATATCGGCTTCCCGCTGATGCTCTCGGTGTCGGTCTTTTTCGTCGGGGGGCTGGGGGACGGTATCGTGGTGGGGGTGTTTGCTCTGGCGGGCCTGATGGGGGCCTTTCTCATCCAGGCGCTCTGGCTCAAGGGCAAGCCGGTGCCGGCGCTGCCGCCCATCGCCGGGCTGGCTCTGGTGGGCTTTCTGATAGCGACCTATACCTAGGACAGCCCCACCCCAAGATTTTCTTTCCCACCCAGCCCGCCCTGTGGCATTCTGCCACTACTCGCCGGGGTTTTCCCCACCCCTCCCCCTGGGAAAATCCTCCTTAATCCCCCTTTACGAAAGGGGGACAAACGAATGGGTTGCCGGCGATGGTTCTCAAGGTAAATACCGTCGTCTCCCTTTCATAAAGGGAGAGTGAGAAGGATTTCGGGGCAATGGGGTGGGGAAACCTAAGGGCTAAGCGGCGGATGCCGCGAGGGCAGTTTACCCGCCGGAGCTTTAGCGCAGGCGGGGCCTGGGTGGGAAAGAAAATTCCGGGGTGGGGTGGTTTAGCCTTCCAATAAGTCCGGAGCGCTCAGGGTCTCGTACATGTGGGCGTAGAGCCCGCCCCTGGCCAGAAGCTCCTGATGCGAGCCTTCCTCCACGATGTTGCCGTGCTCCAGCACGATGATGCGGTCGGCGCCGGTCACCGTGGAGAGGCGGTGGGCGATGGTGAGGCAGGTGCGCCCCTGGGTGAGCTTGCGCAGCGCCCGCTGCATGATGCGCTCCGTATTGGTGTCCACGTTGGAGGTGGCCTCGTCCAGAATCAGGATGGCCGGGTCGGCCAGGATGGCGCGCGCCAGGCAGATAAGCTGGCGCTGGCCGGCGCTGAGGCTGCCGCCGCGCTGGCCTACCGGGGCGTCGTAGCCGTCCTTGAGGCGGCTGATGAAGGGGTGCGCCCCCACCGTCTTGGCCACGGCGACGACCTCGTCGCGGGTGGCGTCCGGGCGGGCGTACTTGATATTCTCGGCGATGCTGCCGGAGAAGAGGATGGGGTTCTGCGGGACGATGCCGATTTGCCGCCGCAGCGACTCCTGCGTCACGTCGCGCACGTCGTGGCCGTCCACGGTGACCTCGCCCTTATTCACCTCGTAGAAGCGGGCGATGAGGCTCACCAGGCTGCTCTTTCCGGAGCCCGTCTGCCCCACGATGGCCACCGTCTCGCCGGGGCGGATGGCCAGGTTGATGTGGTGCAGCACCTCGGTGTCCGGCTCGTAGCTGAAGCCGACATCCTTGAATTCGATGTTCCCCTTTACCGGCGGCAGCTCGGCGGCGCCGGGGCGGTCTTTAATCTCCTCCTCCACGTCCAGTATCTCGAAGATGCGCGCCCCGGAGGCCATGGCCCGCTGCAGCTCGGTATACTGCATGGAAAGCTCCAGCACCGGCTCGAAGAAGCGCTGCACGTAGAGGAGGAAGCTCACCAGGATGCCGATGGTCATCACCCCGTCGAGCACCTGAAAGCCGCCGACGATGATGACGATGGCGAAGGCGGCGCCGGTGAGGATATTGACCATGGGCATGATGAGCGCCTCCAGTCGCACGGCGGTGATGTTGGCGTCCAGGTGGGCGCGGTTGACCTCGTCGAACTGCTCCATGTTCTCGCCCTCGCGCGAGAGGCTCTGCACGACGCGCACGCCGGACATATCCTCCTGGAGCTGCGAGT
>Ga0307425_1001009_pt1 | contig 17310 bp, 16 predicted proteins | sample SalMarWE160330MG_FD_202152 | JGI IMG/M metagenome (GOLD analysis project Ga0307425, IMG submission 202152) | Salt marsh sediment microbial communities from the Plum Island Ecosystem LTER, Massachusetts, United States - WE1603-30 | ecosystem: Environmental > Aquatic > Marine > Intertidal zone >... | reverse complement strand
GTGTTAAACCACTCTGTTGCTATCAGAGAAATAAGCCAGTAGGTTAACGATAATATACCGCCAGCAAGTGCACCGAATATTATAGGGGTAACTTCTTTACGTTTCCTCTCTGAGGTTTTCTTCATTCTTTCCAACTTTTCTGTCGATATATTTCCCATCTTGATTAATTCCGTTTTAGATTTAAACTATTATTTCAATTATTTCCTTATGGAGAACGGGATATCCCTGTGCATGATTGTCAAGAACGAGGCGAACTGGGTGGGGAAGTGCCTCTCCAGCGCAAGGAACCTTGTCGACGAGATGATAGTGGTGGACACGGGCTCTGCAGACGACACGAAGAGGGTTGCCTCGGGCATGGGGGCCAGGGTATTTGACTTTGAGTGGAATAACAGCTTCTCTGATGCGAGGAACTTCTCCCTCAGCAAGGCGACAAGGAAATGGGTTCTCGTCCTGGACGCCGACGACGTGGTATCAGAGAGGGACATTGATGCGATAAAGTCCCTGGTGAAGAACAAGCATTATGACGGCTTCTCCTTCCTCATGAGGAACTACACCAACAATGACAGGGTGGTCAACTTCGTTCCAATCCCGAAAGGTGACGCTTACGAGGAATCCTCTGGCTGGAAGGGCTGGGACCTCACGAGATGCGTAAGGATGTTCAGAAACCTTCCCCAGATAAGGTTCGAGCGTGACATCCATGAGGTAGTTGACTACAGCATCCTGAATTCAGGAGGGAAAATCCTCAAGGTCAACATACCAATCCACCACCTTGGCGAGGCAAAGTCAGGTGTCCAGGCCCCTGAGAAGAGGGAGAGCCTCTATTCCAGGATAACCAGGAAAAGGCTCGATTCCTATCCCGACGACCCAAAGGACAACTTCACCATGGCATTCGAGTGCTTCAAGTCAGGGAACCATGACGATGCAATTTCATACTACATGAAGGCAATCCAGCTCAAGCCCGACTATGTCGACGCTTACATAGGTATAAGCCAGGCCTGCGTTGCCGCGGGAAGGCTGGAAGACGCCATTGCGGTCAACGAGGAAGCCGCTGAAAGGTTTCCGCACGTCTCCTCATTCTTCTACAACCTCGGGGAGCTCTACCTCGCAAGGAAAGAGTTCGACAGGGCCCTGGACAACTACAAGAAGGCCCTCGACCTCGGCTCCCCCCAGAAGGAAAGGATAGAGGAAAAAATCCGCCTCATCAGTTCCCAGCTATGAGTTTCCGTACACGTTTTTGGCTTTCAAACCCAGGATTGTTTATGTTGCTCTTGGGCATGAAAGGGGTGTTTTCCGTGAACGCTTTTGTCACCAATTTGAATTCGTTCTGGTTGCCTGGCGAGGCAGTGAACAGGAAAAGGGTTCTAGAAGGGGCGCTGGTCCCTCCTGAGCCTCATCATGCTGGGTATGTTCCCTGCGAAGCTCAGGATGTGCGTGTAGAAATTGTCTATCTCGTTGTCAGACATCTTTGCCACGTTATCAGCCTCTATGAGAGGGGCAGGCAAACCATATCCGGAGTGCTGGCCGGATATCGCCATGAGGACGGATGACATTTTCTCAACAGTCTCACCCTCCTGGCCGAACTCGGCTATGAAATCCACCCTCACAGGTCTGTCATACGTGGCCGTCTTTATGTAGAACGAGCTTATCTTCTTCCCCAAATCCCCGAACTCCTTGAGGACCGGGTGCTCCTCGGTCTTCTCCGAATACGGGAAGATTGCCGTCCTCTCCCCCCTGTCCAGGACCCAGTAGAGGAGATTTGTGTCCCTCGTCTTGAGGAGGATATCCCTGACCTCCGGAAGCATTGGATGCTCTATTCCGGGCATGATTTCCCTGTCTATCATGCTGCAGAAAGAAACCCCCCTGGAATCCTCAATCACCCCCGCGACTATGGTCCCTCCCTCCAGCGCCTTTGCATACAGCCTCCCATACAGGCTCAGTAGCTTCCTGTAATAGGGATATATAGGCGACGTTCTGGATGGCCTGTCAGAATAGTGGGAGACTAGAGAACCGTCCATGAGGAGGACATCGGGCTTGAACCTGTCCAGTGCCTCCAGAGCTGTCCTCACCTCCGAGGACTGCCTCATCGTCGACGTGAAATATGACCAATCCAAATCCGAGAGCGCCTCTATTATGTCTGCCTCCGGCACGGGCATCCTCGAGGGTATGTACTCGACCTTCTCTACTCCCCCTTCCCTGTAATGGAAGCACGTCGCCACTGACCGGACAAGGACGCAGTCGAACCCGTGCAGGGATTTCTTTACAATCCCCCCGTCTATCCCGACTACCTTCATACCGTCAATATCAATGCTCCCTGAGGGGAAGACTATCCTCCTGCTCTCCCCGATGCCCTTGAGGAAGTCAGCCAGCTTCTTCCTCTGGCCTTCCATGTATTTAATCCTCTCTGCAATGTCCCTTATCTTGGGTATGAGCCTCTCCATGTTCCCCATTAAAATTGTATCGAAAGGATTTATTGTTGAGCCACCCGATGAACGCATTTAAATCACCTGTCCAATTCTCACCATGAAAATCACGGTATGCGGCAGCATCTCCTTTGCCGAAAGGCTGGTCGAGGTTTACGGCAAACTGAAGGAGCTGGGCCACGAGCCGCTGATGCACGAGCACATGTTCCGCCTCGTTGATGGGACAGCCCCACAACTGGAGGACAGCAGGAACCGCGTCGAGAGCTCGGAGATAAAGAAGAAATACGATTTCATAAGGGCATGGTACAGCATGATTGTTGACAGCGAGGCTGTCCTCATCTGCAATTTTGACAAGAAAGGTATAAAGAATTACGTCGGCGGAAACTCCCTGATGGAGATGGGCTTTGCGCACGTCAACAACAAGAAGGTCTTTCTGCTGAACCCCGTTCCTGACGTTCCCTACAGGGATGAGATAAAGGCAATGGTGGACGAGGTAATAAACGGGGACCTCAAGAAGATACGCTGATTATCTACTCAGAACCGAAGGATACAGCCTTCCACATCCTCTGCAATGCGGTTATGTTGGTCAGGATTGCCAGAAGGACCAGGACATACGTGAGGAACATCATGTCAACGGATGCCAGTAGAATCCCGATGAACAGGATGATTAGCCTCTCTGCCCTCTCCAGCAACCCTCCCTTTAGCTCCCTGGTCACGAGCTCCTTCTCCTTTGCAGCTGCCTTGACATACGTGGTCATCATCCCGCCGAAGAAGAATATCATTATCCAGACCCTTGCATCAACAAGGAACGGAGGCAGGGAGACGAAGACAAGACCTATGATTATTATCCCCTCAACATACCTGTCAACCACCGTGTCTAAGTAGGCCCCCAGCCTCGAGACCCTCCCGGTGACCCTCGCGACAGAACCGTCCACCAGGTCCAGGAACGAGGAGACCATGAACAGGAGCGCAGCGATTATGAACTCCTGGTAATAGAGAAAATACACCGCAACGAGCACAGGCAGTATGGAAATCATCGTCCACTGGTTGGGGGACAGGCCAACCTTGCTGAATACTATCCCAATCTTTATCGAGAGGTTCTGGAACCTCTCCCTCGCAGCATACATCGCCATGAAAATAATTAACCGGGCGGTATATAAATCTGATTGCGGAAACTGCCAACAGCATCCCTATTAAAAGATTCGCAGCCAAATACGGGACATGGACATGAACAGGTATCTGGATTCTGCCGTTGAATGTTCTTTACCTGAGGGATTGTCCGCCTGGACATACGGCATATTTGACGTTCCGGAGGTTTACAATGACATGGTTGCAGTCGTCTGGTCGGGCATATTCTCCTGCGCCATGGAATCCAGGAAACTCTTTGGTGGGATTCTCCCTCCTGGCATGCCTGCAATCTATCCCAATCACAGGGGCCACGGATGCCCTGACGATTGCTCAGATAACATCATCAGCTACCCCGGGATAATCGAGGATATAAGGACAGTCTCTGATTTCGCCAGTGGGATTGGGTTCACGAAAATCCTTAATGTCTACTTCAGCGTCAGCTGCCCGCCCGGTTTCGCTGACATGATTGAATCCGTAAATAATGGTCACCCAAGAAAGGACGCGACAATATTCATTTCACCACCCGACAAATTCTACAGGTATGTTCCTTTTGCATTCAGGGTAGGGAGCGGTATTGCAAGGAACGGTAAATGGACACCGAAATTCATTTCCAGTGCCTATCGTGAAGCAGTAAAGCGGTTCGTAAGGAAAAATTTCCATCAGATGGACGATGGTGTCACCCGCATGAGATATATGGACATAGAGAAAGACATGGAGGGCATACTCCGGGGACTCAATGGGTTTCCTTACATATCAGAAACTTATGCCGATGCCGGGGATGAACTCAGGGGGCGTTCCATAATGGTGGCATACGGAGATAAAGAATTGACGATCCCGGTTCCGCACATCCTTAATTTCGCGGAAACTCTCAGAAGAAAGGGAGCAGACGTCAAAGAGGTCTGTTGCAAGGGTTCAGGTCACTGGGTGACTGCAAAGGGGAACCCAAAGGACGTGAGGATCCTCGATATTGATGCTGATATGGAAAAGGTTAATTTCCTCAGTAATGCTGTCTACGGATTGCTCAATGAATGGGGTATCCTTAAGCCCTGCGCTGAAGAGGACCTCATGACCATTGGAGAGCGCGTAAAATACTGTTCAGGTCTTCTTGAAGCCGAACCTGACGGTTTTTACACCAAAAGAAATCTCGAAGGGGACGGAACCCTTGTCCGCATTCCCAGAAAGCCACTCTATCCTTCCGGCCCCCACACCGGATGATATCTCCTTCTCAGAGCCCCTCAATGCAATGAGGGATTCCTTGTCCGAGTAAACCCTAAGGGCAATCCTCTCCCTGACATCGAGCTTCTTCTCCTTCCTCTTCATCTGGACGGCCCTGATGAACTCCCTCATGAACGCCTCATCCTCAAGAACGTCGCCAAGGGCGAGCTTGCCTGCGGGGAACGGCCTCATCCCCTTTGAGGCCCTCTTAAGGACCTTTATCCCCTTGACGTTTCCCATGAGCTTCACTATCTCCCCGAAGTCCTTCAGCGCTCTCTCTGCCTTCGCGTCCTTCGGCTTCACGTAGACCTCTGAGACAGGCCACTTTATCTTTATCTTCCTCTCCTGCCTCTCTGCGTTAATCGCCTCTATCATGCTTTCTATAATCTTCATTCCCTCCTCGAGCCTCCTCGATATCACCTTCCTGTCAGGTCCTGGAAGCATCTCTGCATGGACGGACACCCCACCGAACCGCTGCTGATAAATACTCTCCGATATGTAGGGAGCTACAGGCGCGATTGCCTTCACCACCCTCTCCATGACGTAAAGCAGGGCATACTGAGCGGCAGCCTTGTCCTTGCCCTCATACCAGGGGGAGACCCTGTTCCTCACGAGCTTTATGTACCACCTCGAGAAGTCGTTCAGGATGAAGTCTCCGAGGCTCTGCACGAATTTATGAATCATGTATTTATCTCCCCACCCTGCCTCGCCCAGGACGGTGTTCACCCGGCTGATTATCCAGCGGTCTTCACTCTTCAGCGCAGGCCTCTTCTTCGGTCCCTCTGCTGAGTAGGTCATGACGAACTGGTAGGCATTCCAGAAGACGTTGAACAGCTTGCTGGTGTCCTTCACGCTCTCCCAGTTGAAGTAGAAATCGTCCCAGGGGGCGCTGCTCATCAGGTAGAACCTGAGGACGTCCCTCCCGAACCTGTCTATGACCTCCTGTGGCCCTACCACATTCCCTTTGGACTTTGACATCTTGTTGCCCTTGGCGTCAAGGACGAACCCATGCAACATGACATTCCTGAACGGCGTCTTGCCGTGCGTCAGGACGCTCGTTATCATCTGGGAGTTCCACCACCCCCTGAACTGGTCAGGCCCCTCTGTCTCGAAGTCAGCAGGCCACAGCCTCCCGAACTCCTTCCTGCTCCTGGGAAAGCCAAGGGCGGCCCAGGTTGAGACTCCTGAATCGAACCAGACGTCAAGGACGTCCTTCGTCCTCTCCATGGGCTTGCCGCACCCCGGGCATTTTATCTCAACGCTGTCGATTTCGGGCCTGTGGAAGTCAATCTCGCGTGAGAGGGAACCCTTCCTCTTGAGCTCTTCCCACGAGCCTATGACCTCTATCTTCCCGCAGGAACATTCCCATATAGGCAGGGGAATTCCCCAGTACCTCTGCCTTGAGACAGGCCAGTCTCCCAGGTTCTCGAGCCAGTTGTTGAACCTGCTCTTTGCCCAGCCAGGTGTCCAGTTGACCTTACCGTTCTCCCTGATGAGCTTATCCCTTATCTCCGTTATCCTGAAGAACCACTGCGGGACGCTCATCTGCAGGAGCGGGGTCTCGCACCTCCAGCATGTCGGGTAATCATGAGTGATATCCGTTCTCTTCAGCAATGCTCCCCTCTCGGAGAGCTTTGATATTATCATTGGGTCAGCGTCCTTTGTGAACCTCCCCTCGAGCCACCTCCCTGCATCCCTGGTGAATGTCCCGTCCAGCGCTACCGGTGAGACCATCGGCAGGCCTTCCTGCATACCCACCTGGTAATCTTCTAGGCCGTGCCCCGGCGCCGTGTGGACAAGTCCTGTCCCCTCCTCCAGGGTCACGTGCTTCCCCGATGTCACTACCCTGTGCGCACCCTTCAGATTCTGGAGCGCAGGAACCAAATCCTTCAGGGGATGCTCGTATCTCATTCCCTTTATCTCGTCGCCTGTGAAGCTCGATACCTCTGTATACGATTCTATCCCTGCGGTCTCCATGACCTTCTCAACCAGTTCCTTCGCAATCACCAGCTTCTCGCCGTTCTCTGCCTCTACCAGCGAGTAGACGAAGTCAGGATGCACCATTATTCCGGTGTTGGCTGGAATCGTCCAGGGCGTTGTCGTCCATATCACGAAATATTCGTTCTTCCTCCCCTCTATGGGAAACTTCACGAATATGGACGGGTCCGAGAGCTTCTTGTGGACAATCTCGTTGTATGAGACTCCTGTCTCGCACCTCGGGCACACATGAACGGGATAGAGTCCCTTGAAGAGGAGGTTCTTCCGGAAGGCCTGCTTGAAGGTGAACCAGGCGCCCTCTATATAGGAATTATGAAGCGTGACGTACGGGTTCTTCCAGTCCATCCACACCCCGAGGTTTGAAAATTCTCCGCTCATCACGTCAATGTACCTGGTAGCGAACTCCCTGCACTTCTTTATGAATCTGGCGGCCCCGTATTTCTCGATGTCCTTCTTGTTCTCGAATCCCAGCTCCTTCTCCACCTTCACCTCTATAGGCGTTCCGTGAGAATCATAACCCGGCTGGTCCCACACGTTGAAGCCCTTCATCCTCCAGTATCTTATATACGTGTCCTTGATTATCTTGTTCCATGCCGTTCCCATGTGGATGTTCCCGGTTGCGTAGGGAGGGCCGTCAGCGAAGAAGAACTTCCTTCCCTTGGAGGCCTTCCTCTTCACCTTCTCATAGATTCTTCCCTTCTTCCAGAAATCCGCAACCCTCCGTTCAATCCTCTGCGGCTCATATCCCTCAAACATCGCCACCAGCCCCTTGATATTTGTTCAGACATCCTATTAATATCTTCCAATGACACGAGACCCTCAAAGAAAAAAGCTCTGGCTGGATTCCATCAAACCAGGATAAGACATCCACCCTTCATGTTAACCACTTAATAGAATGGGGCCCAATATTTATAAAATTAAGCGGTTCAGTATCCGAAGCAATTCATGCATAAAAGGCTCCTGTCCATCCCGGTCACATCATGCACCTCATTCGGCGGTAGGAATCTTATGTCATCCACGTATTTGCATTTTCTCTTTATTTCTTCCTTTCCCTGCGAAAAAAGATAGCTCATCGATTCTCTATATTCACATATGCCAAGGGGTTCGGGAGATGCTATTGCAACAAAAACCTTCTTGGCGCCGCCATACTTCTTTGCTTTCTTGCTTATTATATCAATAGTGTCAGCAGAAACTAGACTGCTGTCTACAATCATAACGCCTTTGCCCTTCAATGACCCCGGGTTCACATAATACTTTTTACCTATTTTTTCTCTTCTCCCCTCGTGTTCCAGCGCAATCTTTCCGTATATGGGATTTATTATTATTACTGAATGGTGAGCCATAGAGAACTTGTCCATTCCTTCTTCAGCGAAGGCGTTCATGAGCCCGTTATAAGCGCGCCTTCCTGATTCAGGCTTGAATATAATCTGGTCTGTTTCATCATACAAATCCATCACATATGGCAGCAGCCTTCTCCCACACTCCTCCCCAAAGGCATTGGCGCTGATTCCGTAGACCCGGTCGTTCGGGTCTGCAAAGAAAATCAGCTCCCTTATGCAGAATGAAGGGTCCCTTTCTTCATATATTAATGGTCTTGGTTCTCCCTGGCCAAATATTGTGACATTCCCCCCTTTAATCTCTTCAATATGTTTTGCGTCCACGAAATCCAGGGGGCTCGTATAGGAAGAAATGATATTGGCCACTCCGTTCTTCACTTTCTTTACCCCCCTATGCAAAGACCTTGAGCCATATGGGTCCACTGCACCAATCATGAAATCCTTGTTTATTGTGATGTAAGAAAAGGATGAGCTCTTGAATTTCCTCAGAGAGTTTCCCATTGTTTCGCTTATGTGCTCAATCTCATTGCGTTTCGGGTCCTTTGACAGCGTCCACATCAGTTTCAACAGATGACTTGGATTCATGTAGCCATACCTATCTCCTAAAGGAAGTTCAACGTGCTCTATGTGGCCTTCAGGAGCAACACCATGTGATTCCATGTACTCTTCCATTAATTCGTCAGTGTTCCTTATCCTGCCGTTATTCACTATACCGATATCGCTATCGAACTTTATCGTGTCCGCTATCAAAGAATGTCCCATGTGCCTCTCGTCATATACATGCCCGCACGCAAAGTTACCGGGCTTTATTCCTTTCCCCCTTAACACGCTCTTTATATCGTTAAGTGTCATTGATTCCGCAGATTCAATCTCGTGGATTTTTCCTTCCATGTCGCCAAAAAGAATGACCATTCTGTCCTTGTTTCTGCGTATCATGTAACTGGTCCCATCATATACGATTCTCAGGGCGTCCCCATGTCCATGTGCACCAAAAACACCGAAAGGCATGTTATCACATCCCAGATTTGTCTAACCAACCACAATTTATTCTGGAAGCCAAATTTTATATAGACTAACTGAACTAGTGATATTATGAACTGCCTTGGTATAGAGTCAACTGCCCACACCTTCGGTATTGGCATAGTGACCGATAAAGGGAAGATTCTCTCCAATGTCTGGGATACCTATACCCCTCCTGCTGGTTGGGGCATCAAGCCAATGGATGCGAGGAAGCATCACGATGAGGTTGCCCAGAAGCTCCTTGACAGGGCCCTCAGCGAGGCTGAGCTCACCTTGGATGATATCGGCCTGATAACCTTCTCCCAAGGGCCTGGCCTTCCTCCATGCCTCCATGCGGGCCTGGATTTCGCCAGGAAACTTTCAAAGAAAACCAGGAAGCCCCTCGTCGGTGTCAATCACTGCATAGCTCACATAGAGATAGCCAGGCTGACCACGAAGCTGAGGGATCCTGTCGTCCTCTACGTCTCCGGCGCGAACACCCAGATTCTGTCTTTTGTTGAAGGAAGATATCGCTGCTTCGGTGAGACCATGGATGTGGGGATTGGAAATGCCCTGGACAAGTTTATTCGTTCCGTCGGGATGGAATTTCCCGGAGGGCCCAAGATAGAGAAGCTCGCCAGAAAGGGAAGGTATCTGGAGCTTCCCTACAGCGTCAAGGGCATGGACCTCTCATTCTCAGGGATAATCACAGAAGCCGTAAGGAGGCACAAGAGCGGCGGGAAGATTGAAGACATCTGCTTCTCCCTCCAGGAGACCCTGTTCGCGATGCTCACAGAGGTTACCGAGAGGGCGCTGGCGCACACCAGCAAGAGGGAAGTGATTCTGACAGGCGGGGTGGCTGCAAACAGGAGGCTCCAGGAGATGCTGGAAATAATGTGCAAGGAGAGAGGGGCGAGGTTCGCCGTCGTCCCGAGGGAACTGGCCGGAGATAACGGAGGAATGATAGCATGGACGGGAATACTCCAGAAAAAGGCCGGATTTAACGTATTTTCTTCTGAAAGGGTTTCAGGAATCAATATTCTCCCGCGTCAGAGAACGGATGAGATTGATGCCGTCTGGGTCCCTAGGAGAGCATGAAGACCTTGTCGCCTTCCCTTACCCTGTCGCTGACCTTCACCCCGATTGACTGGCCCTTCTTTGCCTCTGCAACATCCTTCCTGTCTATCTGCATGGAGTTAAGGGCCTGCTCGAAGTTGGTGGTGCTGCCCTCAAAGGAGACCTTTGTCCCCTTCTTTATGTTCACTGAAAGCTTGATGACTGCAACGCTTATGTGGCCGAAGTAGTGGGTCACCTCTCCTATGATTTTCTTTGCCATGTTGAGAAATTGGAGGAAGGGAATAAAAACCTATCCCTGCCAGCAAACAAATACGTTTATAATTACAGCATCCAATCCCATTACATGCCAAAAAAAGCTCTCATGTTGGTCGATTTTGAGAACGAGTGGATAGATAAGGACTCGGAATATTTCGTGGGCGACATCTCCCAGGTAATTGATAAGGTGAACAAGCTCATTGGCCATTGCAGGAAGAACGGTTATAAGATAATCTTCACGGCTCACGTGGAGAAGGGCTCTGAAGCCTTCGCGGAGGGCTCCAAAAACGTTGAGATAATAGGTAAAATCCACAGGGAGGATTCCGATACTCTCATCATGAAAAACAAAATCAGCCCGTTCTTCGGGACGAACCTTGACAAGGAACTGATGGGGATAAAGGAGATTGTTGTTTGCGGCATCCTGACCAATCTCTGCGTAAGGAGCCTTATCCAGGATGCATATGACAGGGATTTTGACATAAAGGTAATCAAGGATTGCTGCGTTTCCTTTGACAGGAAGACACAGGATTTTACTTTCAGGGACCTGAAGGCCACGAGGGAAGAGATTGAATTCCTGGACCTCAAGGATTTTGCCGGATGAGCCCCAATCGTTTTATTAATCCCTCTCACAAACCTTTTACATGGGAGTGAGCATAACAGAGCTTGTGGAGGCCAGGCAGATAGAGCTCGAGTCCCTCTGCGGGAAGACCATAGCCATAGACGCATACAACATGATGTATCAGTTCCTTTCTTCTATCAGGGACAGGATGACAGGAGAACCCCTGAGGGACTCAAAGGGGAGGATAACATCCCACCTTTCAGGTTTGTTCTACCGCACCTCGAGGATGATTGAGGCAGGCATCATTCCAATCTATGTCTTTGACGGCAAGCCGCCTGACTTCAAGGACGAGACCATTGCACAGAGGAGGGAAACCAAGGAGGTGGCAAGGGAGAAGTGGAAGGAGGCTCTCAAGGCAGGTGATGCAGAGGCGGTCCGACGCTACTCCATGGCGTCATCGAAGCTCACCAGCGACATGGTGGTGGAGGCAAAGCATCTCTTGTCTTTGATGGGCGTCAGCTCTGTCCAGGCCCCCTCTGAGGGGGAGGCGCAGGCAACCCACCTACTCAGGCATGGAAAGGTCTGGGCAGTGGGGAGCCAGGACTGGGATTCCCTGCTCTTCGGCGCGGACAGGCTCGTCAAGAACCTGGCCATAACCGGGAAGAGGAAAATCCCCAGGAAGGAGTCCTACATTACCGTGAAGCCGGAGCTCATAGAGCTCAGCCAGGTCCTCTCGGCCCTCGGGATAAGCAGGGAGCAGCTCATAATCATGGGGATACTTATAGGAACGGATTACAACATGGGTGGAGTGAAAGGTCTCGGACCAAAGAAGGCCCTCCAGCTCGTGAAGGAGCACAAGACCCTGGACAACGTCATGAAGCAGGTCGAGTGGGAGTTCAAAACTACTCCCCAGAAGATATTCGATTTCTTCATTAACCCGCCTGCAGAGGACATCGAAATAAAGAAGGAGACCCTCATGCCCGAAGAGCTTGAAAGGATGCTCATAGAGGAGCACGACTTCTCAAAAGAAAGGATTGACTCCAGCCTGAAGAAACTAAAGGCTTGCCAGGAGAAGGGCAAGCAGACCGGCCTGGGAAGCTTCATGTAAGTCAGGGCGAATAAGCTTAAATTATTTAATGCGACCATTAAACCATGGGAGTAGAAGAAGTAACCAAAAGAGCCACGATTAATCTACCTAAGGCTATAACCCTTGAGGAGGCAGAAGAATTGTTAGAGTATCTGGCAAGGGAACTTCCAGGAATTATATCATACAGGTTGGAACGGAACATGACTTTGTATCATGATGATAGCGAAATAATCAAGAGCATGGGCAGCGTTTCTTTAAGCGGAAACATTCGTAGCTTTAAAGAACATGGCAATTTTGATTCTTTTGAAGGCAAACCCTCAGAATATCATTATTCTATGATTGATACCATTGGTTTTTTTGTTGTGCCTGGTTTCGACCTTACGGATTACAGACAAGGCGCAATAGGACTTTGGGATGATGTGAGGACTCTGATCTCAAGGTATTTTGAACAGAAAGGAGAATAGTCAAGAACCTCTGATTTAGCCTCAAGAACCCCCATTTTAGGCGTGATTTGTGCCTGATTTACCCCTCCATTTATATATCACGCCTACAAATATCAATAAATTTGCTCCCGAGGGGGGTTTTCGTTGTTTTAAGGAGGTTTTGTGAATGACAGAGGCATATTGTGTTAAGTGCAGAAAAAAAGTCCAGATGAAGGATGAGCAGGCAGTGACCATGAAGAACGGAAAGAAGGCAAAGAAGGGTCTCTGCCCAAGCTGCGGAACAAAGGTCTTCAGAATAGGCGGATAAGCCAAGCAATGTTTTTGAACGGGCAGAAATGCCCACCCCATTTTATTTGATGCTAGATTCAGGAATCTCATGCCTAGAAGTATCTTTCTATAAAATACCGAGCATCCTCTATACTGTTCTGGGGGACCACCGGATAAGGCAGGCCGTTCAAATCATTCCCCGCGTCTATCAGCCTTTGGTCATGTGTGACGGCCAGCCATAAACGCTCGGATTTGCCATTGCCAAGAACAGGCGCAACCAGAAGCGACATGTCTGCCTCAGACGGCTTACGTGCAAGACGGCATTTTGAATATGAACGCTCAGCAGCCGTTTCTATAATTCTGGCAACCCTCTTTTCATCTCCATTCTGGCTTGAACGCAAATCACCAAGCGTGGGCATGGAAAAAGGCTCGCGGTTAATATTCAGTGTGTTTGCATATACTTCTCTCTTAAACGCTTTATAATCAGGTATATTTATTCCCTTTTCCTCTCTCCATTCCTTGGGTTTCGTTCCTATATGGCAGATTTCTTTCCATATATCATTGGTTATGAAAACATCACCCGGATGTTCATGATGGAGGGTCTTGAGGTCACCAATCTCCTCCAGAAGCACGCACGTATCAATTAAGGCACCAAAACGATTATAATTAGCAGGGTCTATTCTACCATGTTCTATGTATGATTTTCTTGTACCCCTCACGTAAACCTCTACCATATTACCACCCTTTGGTGACAATTAAATGTCACTTAAGAGTAGTAACATTTAAGTATTTAAATACCTTTCGGTGGTGAAAAGAAAGGCGATTTGTGCCGTTTTTGAGGGCACATATCTCTCTAACCTGACACCTCGGCTTACGAGAGGCTCCCACCTTCTACAAGCCGAGAAGCAACACGCAAATAAGCCTTTACGGACGCCCCCGCAAGTCAAAAAGGCTTAAGCAAAATACAAAGAATTTACAACAGTTTTCCGTGAACGCTTTTGTCAGAAACTAAAATTCGTTATTGTCATCTGCCAAAGAGTTATTTGGCGAAGAAAGGAGCAGTAAAAGGGTTCACTTGAACCCAATCCCGGCGTAAGCAACGACCTCTCTCCTGTCTCCGGTGACTTCCCCCGAGTTCGTGTAGTCCAGGAGCTCTGCCCCCCATCCAAGCTCCCTTGCAGCCGATAAAAGGATGGCTATGGGAGCGTACCCGCACACAGACCCGTCATGGGATAGCGACCTGAACAGCTTCCTGGCGTCAAGCCTCTTTATCGCCTCTATTGCCTCCATGTCCCTCTTCCTCGCAGCATCGGCGCTTATGAAATGGGAGAAGTCAGAGCTCGCAACCAGCCTGATGTCAATGTCCTTTTTCATTATATCAGCAACGACTCTCCCAAGGGACTCAAGCCTCCTCAGGAAGGAATCCCCATACCCGTAGGAGAGTATCGCCACCGGAACGAAGGATATCTTCCCGAAGAAGTGCTGGAGAAACGGGAGGATGACCTCAATGGAGTGCTCCTGTCCATGGGCAACCTCGTCCGATTCAGCACCGTCAAATTTCATTATGGCCTCGGCCAATCCATGGTCAATGGGAACTTTCCCCAATGGGGTCTCCCATGAGCCTGACGAATAGACGGCGAAATTAGCGCCCAGCCCCGTATGGTTGGGCCCCAGGACGATGAACCTCTTCCCGGGCTTCATTGAGCCAACCGCCTTGGCCGCGACCCTCCCGGAATAAACATAACCAGCATGCGGTGATATGCATCCCAGGAACCCTCTGTCTGAAACCCCCTTGGACATTTCCTTCAGGTTCCTGGCCAGGTTCTCCCTGTCCCAATCGTAAAAACTGCCCGCAGCAACCGCCCCGCGCTCCATATTAAATACTTATCTTTCTGTTATAAATTCAATAATTTCTTTTGTTTCCATTACGGATTTCATGGAAATAGTTACTGACAGATTTTAAAAAGGAGGAATCGGCCCCCTCCGGATGGGGGCCTTTCAAGCTTAATCTTTGCAACCCATGTAATGCCTCACCCCTTCGGGATAGGGCTATCTACTCTAGCCGACGTATGTCAGCTCGTCCTCGCCCTTCTCTGACTTCTTCACCACCCTCTCTGCCTTGAGGGTGTCCGAAATCTTCTCGTAGAACTTCACCATGTTCTCGTTTATCGATGGCTTGCTGTTCTTCATGGATTCCGTGAGGTCGGTCCTCGTCACGCTCTTTGCCTTGAAGTTCTTCCTCAGGGCGTTGAGGGCGGCCTCCCTCACCATCGCCTCGAGGTCAGCGCCCGAATACCCATCAGTCTCCTTCGCGAGCCTGGTGAGAATCTTCTCCTTATGCGCATCAATCTTCCTGCTGAGCTCCTTCTTCCTGCTCTCGCTCTTTTCCTTTTGCAGCTTCTCCATGAGCTCTGCCGTTCCCTCCAGGGGCATGCTCTTCGTGTGTATCTTCAATATCTCCAGCCTCGCCTTCTCGTCAGGCGCTCCGACGAGGACCTGCCTGTCAAACCTTCCCGGACGAAGGACCGCCTGGTCCAGCATGTCAGGACGGTTGGTTGCCGCAATCACCACCACGTTGTGAAGCTCCTCGAGCCCTGACATCTCTGTAAGTATCTGGGAAACGATGTTCTCGTGGACCCTCGTCCCCACCTCCAGGCCTCTCCGCGGGGCAATGGAATCCATCTCGTCAAGGAAGATTATCGTGGGAGCTACCTGCTTAGCCCTCTTGAATATCTCCCTTATGTGCTTCTCTGACTCGCCGACCCACTTGCTCATTATCTCCGGCCCCTTTATGGATATGAAGTTCGCCCCTGACTCATTGGCGACGGCCTTGGCGAGCATGGTCTTCCCTGTCCCCGGAGGCCCATAAAGAAGGACGCCGGTCGGAGGCCTGATTCCCATCCTTGTGAACGCCTCAGGATTCTTCAGCGGCCACTCGACCACCTCCTTGAGGCTCTGTTTGACAGATTCCAGCCCGCCAACGTCGTTCCATGTGACCTTGGGTATCTCCACCATTACCTCCCTCATCGCAGAGGGCTCGACCACCTTGAGCGCCTCCTGGAAGTCATCCTTGGTCACCCTCAGGTCCTCGAGAATCTTGACCGGAATCTCCTCATGCTCCTTCCAGGATATCTCAGGGAGGTTCCTCCTGAGAGCGAGCATCGCCGCCTCCTTCGCGAGGGCAGATATGTCAGCTCCCACGAACCCATAAGTTACGGATGCCAGCCATTCCTTGTCAACGTCGTCTGCCATCGGCATGTTCCTGGTATGTATGTCCAGCATCTCCCTCCTACCCTTCTGGTCAGGGACTCCTATCTCAATCTCCCTGTCAAACCTTCCCGGTCTTCTCAGGGCAGGGTCTATCGCGTTATGCCTGTTGGTTGCCGCAATCACGATTACCTTACCCCTCGACTTCAAACCATCCATCAGGGTAAGAATCTGCGACACCACCCTCCTCTCTACCTCTCCCGAGACGTCCTCCCTCTTGGGAGCAATCGCGTCTATCTCGTCAAAGAATATTATCGACGGCGCGTTCTTCTCCGCGTCATCAAAGACCTTCCTGAGGTTCTCCTCGGACTGTCCATACCACTTGCTCATTATCTCCGGCCCGTTTATCACTGTAAAGTTGGCTCCTGACTCGTTGGCAACCGCCCTCGCAAGCAGGGTCTTACCAGAGCCAGGCGGCCCGTATAGAAGGATTCCTTTCGGTGGCTCTATACCGAGCCTGGTGAAAAGCTCCGGGTGCCTCAGGGGAAGCTCTATCATCTCCCTCACCTTCTTTATCGCGTCGTGCAGCCCCCCGATGTCCTCGTACGTTATGGTCGGGATGAACCTGTCCTCGATGTCAACGGCCTCGGGCCTTATCTCAACGTCCGTCGCGTCCGTTATCCTTACCGGACCCTCCGGGATGGTTGAAATCACCATCAGCTTAGTTTCCCCTGGTATTGGGGTGAAGAATATGTCCTCTAGGTTCATTCCAAAGAAGTCCTCGAACGGGGAGTTGCTCCTCTGCTTCACGACAGGGAACGGGGTGATGATGTCCTTCTTCGTGACGGGTCTCATGTAGAGGTTCTTCTTCATAAGGTCAGGATTTACCTGGAGGATTATCCCTTTCTGCGCAGGGGCAAGGACCACCTTCTTTGCATCCTTGACCTCTGCCCGGGAGACCTTCACGGTCTCTCCTACCCCTATGTCCGTATTTCTTCTCGTGAGGCCGTCCATCCTTATTATGTTAAGCCCGACGTCAGCAGGATACGCTCTCACGGCTATGGCTGCGCTCTCCTCCTTCCCGTTTATGGAGACAACGTCACCCTCCTTCACACCGAGCTTGCTCATTGTCTTGGTGTCAATCCTTACGATTCCTCTTCCGAACTCTTCCCTGTTGGTGAGCTCGCCCACCTTAAGGTTTACTGATTCTGTCACATTAATCACCCCATCTTTAATCTTTGTCACATGCATACTGTGCGACTATCCAATGCCGAACACCCTACGGGGTCCGGCCGTTTATCTTTAATCTTTGTCACAT
>Ga0307425_1001008_pt1 | contig 17310 bp, 16 predicted proteins | sample SalMarWE160330MG_FD_202152 | JGI IMG/M metagenome (GOLD analysis project Ga0307425, IMG submission 202152) | Salt marsh sediment microbial communities from the Plum Island Ecosystem LTER, Massachusetts, United States - WE1603-30 | ecosystem: Environmental > Aquatic > Marine > Intertidal zone >... | reverse complement strand
TAGTTTAAAATTGCAGCAAGGAAATGTTAATTTTACAGAAGATTTTGCTGATGATACAGGATTTACTTATGATTCTGATAAAGCAGAATTTAAAGATGGGGGAGTTGAACAAAAAAACCAAATAGATGCATTAAGTGGAGCAAATTTTAATACTGATATTAATCTTGAAGATTGGAGTGGTGGAACAGTAACCGGCACACCAACAGGCGGTGCTTCTATAAATGATGGGAAATTAGATTTAACTGGTGGAGTGAATAAATATGTTAGCTATGTTGCGAATGGAAATGCGGACGCTCAACAAACAGGCTGTATAAGATTTACATTTACCCCAAACTATTCAGGGGGATCTGCTTTTGCTCAATATATGGTTACTGTATGCCAGGGGACAGCTACAAATAATAGAATAAGAATTTATCATTCTTCAAATTTATTGAATTTTTTCATTGCTAGTAGTACAGGAGCTACTATTGTTTCTCAGGCGGAAACATTTTCGCCTACATCTGGTGTTAGTTATGAAATAGAGTTAAACTGGGATATAACAACTGGAGCAACTAGATTATTTGTGAATGGAGTTCAACTTGGTGCAACTAATACAAGTACGGGAATCAGAGATTCTGACATAACAATATTGAGGTTAGGGGCTGATAGGTTAGGTGGTGGATTCCCTAATTTTTATATAGATGATTTATTAATTTTTGATAATGTTCAACACACAGCAAATTATACTCCTGGATATTCAGTACCAGAATATAAATATTCAGAAACATCAGTTATATTACCAGAAATGGAAAAAACTGGTGATGGCACAATAAAATTATTTAATAGTTTAACGTCAACTTATGCAGGTTCTCCAAGAATATTATTAGAGATTGGAAGATCAGGCAATAAATTATATTGGAATGGAAGTGCATGGGTAACATCAGATGAAACATATGATCAATCAACCGATCCGACAACATTCAATACAAATTGTCCTACTCTTGATGTAGACGGAGAAAAATATGGACAGTTTACAGTTGTTTTTCCAGATTCTAACACATTAAGTAGTTATAGTACATTAATAGCTAATTTAAATGTTGATATTGGATATGTTACAACAAACCCTTTTGTAGAAGCCGAAGAAAGCTTTAAATCTAAAAGGTTAACAAATTTTGTTGTAACGGTTACAGAAACAATTAAGGATTATATAAAATTTATATTAAGAAAAGGTGATAATTGGTATTTTTATAATGGAACAGGATGGGTTATATCAGATGGAACATATACACAATCAAACACTATAGATGAAATAAATAATAATTTAAGTACATTTTTGACAAAAAATGATTATGTTAGGTTGAAGTGGTTTTTTTATTCTGAGGATGGTACAACTACTTCATATTTAACATCAATAGAAATATATTACGAAGAAGCTACAGGAGAAGGTTGTTTAACTGGATATGCTTTTAACAATCCGGATACAACCTCAAACAATGGGTGGGGGTCTATATTAACCCCAGATGAATTAAGATATGTTTATGCGTTTGGTAACGATCTTGTTTCACCAAATAACCAAAACATAACGGATGATACCCTTAAATGGTATATAGATCAAGCTATAGCAAACGTTGAAAGAGATTTAAATATAACTTTAATAAAAAAGAAATATAGGCATAGACCAATAAATAAAGATGGTGTATTGCAGGAAAGAACTCTGGACGGAACAGCTGGGATTGATTATATATGGGAAGATCCATATGATTTTGCGAGACAACAATTTAATAACTTTGTTATGATTAAATTAAGACATAGGCCTATTATAGAAGTATCAAAAGTAGAATTTAGGGACCCTACTGGAAATTTAATTGCAGATATTAAATCATGGATGAAGCCAAATTATGATAGAGGTTCTTTACAATTTTTTCCTCATGCTGGAGCTTTAGCTACAATTCCTCAGTTTTCTGGAGCAGCTTATTGGAATTCTCCAGTAAGGTTTTATGATGAATATCCAGATGCTTATTTTATTGATTATGATGCAGGGTTTGAATCAGCCGCGCATCTTTGGGCAAAATGGAAAGAATTGGTTATAGTTATAGGAAAATTATCAGCTATTAATATGTTAGCAGATTATGGTGATGGAAAAACTTCAGCCGTTGCTAGTAGTAGTTTAGGGTTAGATGGAATATCAGAAAGTATATCGACAACTCTCTCGGCAACAAGTGCCGCATTCGGTGCCAGACAGGCTGGCTTTATACGAGACCTTAAAGATTTTTATAAAAAAAACAAGTACAAATATGGTGGGTTCCGAGTAGGAGCTCTCTAATTATAGGAGAAAATATGATTTTAGAAGATTTAAACAACAAAAACAAAAAATGTGTTAATTGTAATAAAATATTTCCGGAAAATGTTGGAATTTGTGAAGTTTGCGGATCTGTAGATTTTGTTTTAATTAATGAGGAAAAACAAAAAGAACCAAAAGAAAAAATCAAAGAAAAAACTGAAAAATTAAAAGAAGAACCAACAAAAAACAAAAAATCTGATAAAAATCAGAAAAAATAAATAAAAATTAAAGGAGATTAAATTATGTCTAAAAGAACAGCTAGTACATATAGTCCTGATCAAACAATAGAAGGTGTTTCGCCGCAAGATATTCAAGATAATTGTTTAGAGTCAAGACACTTTGCAAATGACGAAATTGATACAACCAAAATAGCTACTTTAGCAAGCTATGTAGTAACAGGAATGAATGTTGTTTATGATGTAACAACCGGAGCCGCAGAGGTGAAAGTTTTTGACAGCGATGCTCCATTTAAGTTTAGAGTTGTTGATGTTGTTGTAGAACCAAGAGGGGCCTCTACAAATGGAACAATGAAAATAACAAATGGAACAAACGACATCACTAACGCGATGGTTTGCGCAGTTGATAAAACAATGGTAAGGGCCGGGACTGTTGATAATGCATATTCAACAATTGCAAAAGGCGGAAGTTTATCAATAGTTTGCGCTGGAGATACGGTAGCTAATACAATCGGCTTGGTAACAATTCACATTCAAAAAATTGACTAAAAATTGGGGGACAAAATCCCCCTTAATTTTTTAAAGGGTTTAATTTTGGGAAGAAACACTAATAGTGGAGCAAATAGCGGATTTATAATTCAAGGAAGGCCTCAAGAATTCAATAACATGATTGAAAGAGATGGGCAGCTTGTTAGATTAATTCATGCAAAAAAATGTTCCTGTGTACAAAACGGGAAAGCAGAACTTTTTTGTACTTTCTGTAAAGGTAAAGGTTATAATTTATTTTTTCAAAAAGAATTTGATATTTACAAAGAAAATTCCCCACATGGTTTATTTGAACAAAGAGAAATAAACCCTTTTTATGTTCCAATAACTAAAGTAAGGCTTGTTCAAAGAAGATTAAACGCGGCTCAGTGTCCGTCTAATAATGGTATCACAAATTATAACGTAGAAAGTTTTACAGATACTTCTGTTTTTTTAGATGAAGTTGAAAATTTACCAAAAAGACACGAAAGAATAGAAGTATCTTATTCTTTTAGAAATTCTGAATTAATAACAGATGAAAATTCTAATTCAAACGGAACATATAAAATAAAAACAATAGGAACCGAATATACAGGATATCACGTGCCAGATGTTTTAGATGTCCACGGAGATATAATTGTAGTAACAAGAGTGTATAACGTTACACAAGATTATACTTATATAATATCATCCTTTAAAAAAAATATGATAACTTTAGATAACGAGGGTGGATCAGCGCCAGCTCCACTTTCTACAGATATTCTGGAAGTTGATTATGAATATGTACCAGTATTTTATGCAGTGTTATTACAGGTAAAAACAGAAAATGCAGTAGAAAAGTGGGGAGAAGATGTAAAAGTTGGAGACGTAAGGATAGTTCTTCCTAGTTATTATCATATAGATAGATTTTCTATAATTACAGCAATGACTACAATATTACAAACAAATCATGTAATAATAAGAGGCTCAGGAACGTTTGATGAATTACCAAATTTTGATGTTTTTGAAATAATTGATAATATAGAAGACGAAGACGGAACAGTTTATACAAGTTCTGATTTTGAATTACAAGAATTTAATAATCTAGTATGGATAGGAACAAACAAACCAGCTCAAGGAAAAAAATATTCAGTGAAATATTCATATAGGCCTTCATATAAAGTTTACAGGGATCAATCAAAAACGATCAACTTAGGAAGAGATGGAAGATATCCTATTTTTACATTTGCTAGATTTTTTAACAAATTTTCTTCTAAAGATTGGGACAAAATATAAAATTATTTATTTTTGTTTCTATGTTATAATATAAACAAATGAGGTTTTATTTTGACAATATATGCAGTAAAAGAAAATGATCAATTAGATAAATTTATAAAATTGTTAGGAAATCAATCTTTTCCTGGATTAGCAAATTCAATAAAAATTTCTGCAAATATGGTTCAAAGAGAGTGGGTAAAAACAATTAAAAACAGTAAAGCTAAAAATGGATGGAAAAATGAATATATAAAATCTATTCATATAAATTTTGAAAATGAAATGAGCTCTGAAGTTTACGCAGATGAAAATAAATATATTGATTTTATAGAAGACGGCGTAAAAAGATTTGATATGAAACCAGGACTTATTAATGGTCCAAATTCAAGACAAGGAAAAAATGGAAGATATAATATAATTTTCATGAGAAAAGGAATTCCAGGAACACAGCATATTCAAAATATGCCAGTTGTTACATACCAAAAAATAAAAAAAATGTCAAAAGAAGGTCTTGTAAAAAGATACAACACAATAGGTATCGGAAATGTTATGCAGTTAAAAACAAAACAGGTAAAAAAAAGAACAAAAAACAAATCAGAAAAATACGAAGGATTACAAAAAATAGGATCAAAAGGGCACTCTCAGTTTGGAACGTTTAGGGTTGTATCTAAAAAATCAGAAGGGTGGATTTATCCAGGATCTTCATCTATAAAAATATTTTCCACTGTTTCAAGAAAAGTTGAACCAAAAGTAAAAAAGATTTTGCAAGATGGTTTAAAAATGGATATAGAGGCCGGATTAAAATATTTAGAAGGATAATATGGCAAAAATACCAATTATTGTTGAAAGTATAAACGAAATAGATTTCATAATAGATTATATACAAACAAAAATTTCTCTTTATGATTTGAATGAATTAACAGGAGGTAACACGGGAGACACTCCCAATATAGTTTCTGCTCATCCTTTAGCGATGGAATACGGAAATTATATTAATTCTAGCAATGATAATTATACTTCAATCCTTCCAGCAATAGGGGTGGAACTAATAAATGATGATGATTTTTCTCAGCAATTTATGGGATCAGGAAATAGGCCATTTGAAATTACTCAAGATTATATAGATGAAATCAATGGAATAACATTAGGTGATAGATTCAAAAACGGAATTATATTATCTAATACGAACTTAACAGGAATACAAACACAAAAAACAAACAAAGGATCTGAAAAATTATGGTCAACTAAAACTACTTATATGATGAATCAAAATGTTAATATATCTTGTTGGTCTAATCATCCTCAAATAACAAGAATTTTATATTTAGCTCTTAGGGGTATTTTGCATGAATTAAAACATGAATTATCTAAAAATAAAGCACAAAATGCGTCTTTGAGCGGCCAATGTGGTATATATAATTATGAATTTTCAGAAACCCTTTTTGGTGGCGAATTTAATCTAAGATTCATAAATAACCACACCAACATAGAAGTTAATTCTGATACAGAAACAATTAATAAAATTGATGTTTCAAAATTAGGAGTTACAGATAAATCAAAATCAGAGTTTAAAGGAGTGAGTGAATAAAATGGCAGAAAATAAAAAAAACATAGAACAAAAAAAACAACCAATTGAAGAACATAAATACACAATATCATCTTTTGTGGAAGAAAGCCCAAACATTAGAAAAAGAATAGATGGAGGATTTGCGTTCAAAACTTGGTATAAACTAAAAAAAAATGGAACGTTTAACGACAGGAAGAGCATGAAATCCTGGGAAAGTTTGTTGAATAAATTTTTAAACGAGCCAGTTAAATAAAGGAGGAATATTATGGGAACAAGCCCAGTTAGATTTGACGGAAAAGACCTTTATCAATCAGGATATTACGGAAAAAGAAACACCAATGCAGCGAATTCTGGAGGATCTTCAGCCTCTAATGTAGTTATAATTGGAGAAACAAAGGCCGGAATTCCTTATAATGCAACTACTGATTATCCAAACTCAAAAGATAGAATTAATTATGTTTCTAACACTGCTGAATTAAATTCTATATTAAGAGATGGGGCAGGATATTATGGGGCATTATTTGCATTAACGCCTAGTAATCAACCAGGAGTTGGGGCCCCTTCCCAAGTTGGAGTTATAAGAATTAATAAAGCTACAAAAGGGTCTGATACAATTGTTGATGTAGACAGTGACAACGTTATTGACCTTGTTTCAAAAGATTATGGTCTTTACACTAATCAAATTAGAAGAAAAATATCAGCAGGAACAAATGAAGGTAAAAAAATTACAGTTAAATTTGAAACACAAACGGTAGAGGGTGATGATATAACATATAACCTTTTTACGTTTCAATATACAGGAGCCGGATCAGCTTGTTCTTTAACTCTTGATCCAGTTGGTAATTTAGTTACTACTGTTACAGGTGGACCAGGAGGGGAAGATTTATCTGTAGATTTAACTTCTTTTGATACTGTTGGAAATTTGGTAGCTTATTTTAACACCCTTTCAGTTTATTCAGCAGTTTTGACCGGAGATGGATCGTTTTTAGTTTCTAAGCTGGATAAAATTGTTTCTGGAGATTCTGTTAATATTAAAACAGCTTATACAGTTAGGTCAATTTTATATGCAGTTATTGATTGGTTCAATGTTAATTCTGTATATTTGCAAGCAAGCTTATCTACTTCAGCAGAAAATAGAATTCCAGCAAATGATACTGATTATGTTTTTCTTTCTTCAGGATCAGAAGGAGCTACTCCGGTTCAAGGAGATTGGGAAGATGCAATTGACGAAATATTAGCAGAAAATGACATTTCATTAGTTGGCGTTATGACTGGCGACTCTTCGGTTCATGCTTATTTATCTGCACATTGTACGTATATGTCAGGACTAGAAGGAAGAAACGAAAGACAAGGTATAGTTGGATCAGAATTAACAGATACAAAATCTCAAAAAATAACAGAGGCGGCTAATATAAATAACTCATTAATAGGTTATGCAGGAACGGAAATAAAAAGATATGACAAAAATGGAGAACTTCAAACCTGGGCTGGATTTTATTTTGCGGCCATGTTATTAGGTATGGCAGCAGGAAATGACGTTACATTTGCTTTTACCAACAAACAGTTAAACATCGTAGGAACAAAAGAAAAATATAATTCATCTACAAAAAATGATTACATTAAAGCCGGAATAATTATAGCATCAGATAGTGACCAAGGTGGAATAAGAACTGTAAGATCTGTTACTACATATCAGGCAGCTAACAAAATAGAAAATGAATTTAGTGCAGTAAGAACAGCTTTATTTATCACTAAAGATCATAGAATTTTTGTAGAATCATCAATAGGAGAGGCCGGAGATTCAACCGCACTAGCTTCGTTGGCAACTAGAGCAGAAGAAAGGCTTAATGTATATGTAGAAAGAGGATATTTGACAGTAGATCCTCAATACGGAGACGCTTTCAGAGATTTTGTATTTACGGTTGATGCTGATGTAGTTTCTATTACTTATGAAGGAACTTTAACTTTACCTATAAATTTTGTATTAGCCACTCATAACTTTACTGTTATTGGCGTTAAAAAATAAAACTTTAGGGCTGCAATTTTTTAAGCAGCTCTTATTTAAAAAATGGAGAATATTATGATATTAATAAATTTATTTAAATTATTTTTATTTTCTTTGTTTGGGAAACTTTCTGGCGCGGAAACAGGAGATGAAACTCCAGTAATGGCAGGACTAGACGCTATTGTAAAATTAGATGGAAAAACAATAGCTTATGCAACAAACGTTTCATTTGATGAAGATTTTGAATTACAAGGAATTAGAACACTTGGTTTTCATGGAGATAGAGATTTTAAAAGCTTGGGATATAACTGTTCCGTTACGGTTGGAACGTTTGTTCTCGAAGGAAGCGTTGATGACGCATTACCTACTCCAAGCAGGACCACGATTATAAAATCCGGATTAGTTAATTTTGAATTAATTGATTTAAAATCAGGATCAGTTTTGTACATTTTATATGGATGCAAATGTGCAACAAAAAATGTAACCTTTGAAGGAACATCTTTGGCAAACAAAAACACTACATGGAGATGTAGAGAAGCAAAAGAAAAAACAGTATCTTAAAACATTAAAGGAATAAAACTATGGAAGAAATAAAAATTTCAAATTTGGTAATAACAGAAAAGGACAGAGAATTTACTTATAATATAGGTAAAGATGAAAACATCACAATAAGAATACCTTTGCCGTCCAAAAAAGCCCAAATAATATCACAAATAGCAAGATTTTTAGGTGGAATGGACGCAAAATGCTTTCAACCAGATGATTATAATTTTATCAGGATGATTGTAACATTAAATAACATTATAGTAGAGAGTCCAGAGTGGTGGCCCGGGGCAGAAAAATGTCCAGACGAAGAGCTTTTGTTAAAATTGTGGAATTTTTATTTAGTTTCTGAAGAAGAGTTTAAAGAACAGAGATTAAAAAAAAATAACAAGAAATAAAGATGATTATGGATATATGATTGATTTATGGATAATTGAAAATTTTAAAATACTCCCGACCGATAGCAGATTTATTGATTTGTATGACGAACAAAAAATTGCTTTATTCGAGGGAGTATGCTCTTTACCAAACCAAGAAAATCTGAAAAAAACTGTAATAGTTAATTCCCAGATAGAAAAAGTAAAAAATACAAAAGAAGAAGATTTTGTAAGTGACGGAATGAAAAAAAGCATGAGAAAATCTGTTGAAGAAAATTATAAAGATTTTGATAATAATTATATAGAAAAAGTATTAGAAAAAAATATTAAAAATATGGGAAACAAAATAAAAAGTCAAAAAATAAAAGAGTTGCAGGAATTTATAAATGAGTAACGAATTTAAATTTAAAATATCAGCACAAGACGACTCAAAAAAAGCAATAAATTCAAGCAAAAAAAACTTATCAGATTATAAAAAAGAATTGTTAGATTTGTTTAAAAAATCTAAAAACATAGAATCACCTTTTAAAAATAATGAAAAATATTTAAAGAATATATCAAAAGAATTTAAAAATATAAATAAAGCTCAAAATAAATTCGGATCAACATTTAAAAAAATAAATTCTTCTGGAGAAGATTTAGCTGATACGTTAAAATCAGTAAACAGAGAAGATGAAGTTTTGGCGCAAAAATTAACAGAAAAAGGGAAAAAATTACAAAGCGGGATAGGGTTAAAGAATGAAATAAAAAACCAAATGTCAAATGAAAACATGTTGCAAAAACAGAAACCATCTAGCAACATTATGAAAGTTGACAAACTTGAGGTTAAAAACTTTAAAGGTGGATCAGGGGGTGGAGGAAATCTTTCAAAAGATATATCTAATAAAATTTCTGACAAAATAGACAAAAACCTTTCAGACGGTTTAGGAAAAATCGGAGCTGGTGTTGGAATGGTTGCTGGTGGGTTTATTGCAGCTATTGGAGTTGCTTATTCTGTTATGTCTGCAAAAGCAAACGCATTTAGACAGGAAGCAAATCAACAAATACAGGGGCTTCAACAAGTTGGGTTCGGAGCAAGGGGTGGAATCAGAGGTCAAAAAACAGCAGGAGGTTTTTATTCTGGATTTCAAGGTGTTGGTCCGGGCGGTCAAAGTTATTTTCTTACAGGAAAACAACAAGTAGAAATGATGTCTGAATATGCAAGACAGACAGGGGCAGGAAGAAAAGAAATAGAAAATATGATGTATGGCTCCAGGGGAGGATTTTCTATAGGAGCTGCAGGACAGGCTTATGGACTTAATCCAGGACAATTAGCGGGACAAGCGGGAATACTTCAAAGATTTGGGAGAGGGGAACAGGGGCTAAACACATTAATGTCCGCTATGGCTGGGGCTGAAAGGTCAGGAATGGGCGGAGCAAGAATGCAAGAATTTCTTGACGCTTTTCAGGAAGCGGTTACTCAAGGAGTAATGACTGGATCACAAAGAACAAATAGAAGTATGTTGTCTGGCCTTGAAACACTAATGTCTACAAATGACGAAAGATTAAAAGCCCTTGCCCCAGAAATACTAAAAACATCTACACAAACCATGAATCAAGCTGCAATGTTACAAGGAAGTCCGCAAAGTAATTTTCTATTTCAAGCAGTACTTAGGCAAAGACAAAAAGGCGGATTAAACGCAGGGGCGCTGGATGTATCAGAACAATTAGCTTCTGGAAGTTGGTTAAAAAATGCACAGGCCGCACTATCTTATTCTCAAGATATGTATGGAAAAAACTCTCCATGGTCAGCCCTTACATTTTCAAAAGGTATGGGACTAAACATAGCTAGTCCAAAAGCGCAACAAGAATTAGCAAGAATGATAGAGGAAGGAGTTGGTCCTGGAGGTAAAACATTAACACAAGAATCATTCCAATCAGAATTACAAAAAAGATTACAAAATACATCAAGAATGATAGAAGAAACTACAAAAGCTGATTATGTTGAAAGTTTACACGCATTGTCAGAAGCAAATAGAGACGCAGCGGCTGCGGTTAATTCATTGAGAGAAGTTATAACATCTATAGTTGATAGAGGATATGAATTAGGAAAAGGCGCAACACAAAGATTTTTTAATGTAGAGATGGGGCCAACCTTGCCAACACAAAAAGGATTTTAAAATGTTATCATCTTTTCAAAAAGAAAGAATTAAATTTTCATCTCCTGAAATTGAAGTTCAATTTACTTCTGTTTTCGGAGATCAATTTACAGCACCTTCATATGAATTTCAAGGATTGATAACACAACTTCAAACAAAAAAAACAATCAACGCTTTGCCTGGAACATTTATGATTACAATGGTTGGAAAAAATTTGATAAATGATTTTTTTAAAATACCAAAAACCTCAGCATCGCCTTATGAACTATTCAGACCTGGAGGGCTTGTCAAAATTTTTATAAACAAAAAACAAACAATGATAGGAATAATAGATTCTATATCAAAAAACTTTACAATAGATAATAAAGGAAAGCCAGTTAAAAACTATACTATAGCTGGAAGAGATATGGGAGCTTTTCTTATAAACCATAAAATATGGTATGATAATACAATATATAAACAAAGATCTAAACAAAACACAATGACTGGAGCTTTGTCCAGTTTTGGAATGGTAGGTAACGAAAAATCAGGAGAAATAATAGAAAAAGTTATAAATAATTGGTTTGTAGATGTTGTAAACAAAACAATAAAAATAGGAGATCAAACTATATCTCCATTTCAATTTTCAGATAATGACAAAATACAAGATAAATTTATAGCAATGTTATCAAATAAAAGTACATTTGTAACAGCAGAAACATCAACAACAATTAATGGACCAGGAGCTATAAGTACAAATTCTTATGCAGATGAATATCCAATTAATTTTGCAATGATAATGATCCAGGCCAGCCTGTCAAATTTTCTTGAAAATGTAACAGCAAAACCATTTAATGAATTTTTTGTAGAAACTGGGGATACAGATATTATTTTAAATACAGATACAAAAGTGCAGCTAAAAAAAGATAAATCTTATGTTGTGTTTAGGCCTTCACCTTTCGATGATTCAAATTTTACAATAGAAGGTCCGGCTAGTAAACTTCAAATGGACAATTTATTAAATTTTGAAATAGATGATACAATAATTAAACAAAAATTATTAAATATTAATAAAAATAAAAAAACCGGGGTTTATTATGTTTCTCCTTCAAATGAAACATTAGGTTTTGTACAGGGAAAATTTTACACCCCTGGAAATTATGACGAATCTTGTATAAGAAGATATGGTTATGATACAATGAATGTAAAACTTGGGGGATATGAGGTTGCGACAGAGTCTAGTTCTGGGAATATAGAATCTTTAGTTTCTGATTTTCAAAAAAAATTAAGATCATGGTATGAAAGATCTGATGAATTTTTGACCGGGACCTTTACAATAAAAGGAAACGAAAATGTAAGAATTGGAAATAAACTTTCTTATGTTAAAACAGAAGAAGGAAACATTGAAGATGATTATGAAGAAGGGTATTATTATATAACAGGTGTTACTCATGATTGGATGTTTGGAAGAAATTATCAAACAATAATTAATGTTGATACAGGAATTTCAAAAAAAATATTTAAAAAAACAAATAATGTAAAACCAGCTTATCCAGGTCAAATTTTAACTTTAAGGTTAGGGTAAATTATGGAAAAAGATATATCAAATATATTAAATGAGGTTTTTAGCGCAAAAATAGGAAGAATTCTTAAAATAAAACAAGGACACTCTAAAAGAGATCAAGATAAAAGACTATGGGCTAAGATAGAAGTTTTTCCTTCAGGAACATATGAAAATGTTCCGTTTTGGGGAGGAGGTTTTGATCTAAATTCGGAAATGCCTCATGGATCTTTTATAATACCTAGGGAAAACCAATTAATATTAATTTTATTTTTAAATGGAAGTTTTGAAAATCCTATAGGAATAATACCTTTTCCACATCCATATGATGATTCCTTTGTTGAAAAATATTATGATCTTGTAGAAAACATTAATGATATAGGAATATATCATTATTCAGGATCAAGGTGTATAATGAGAGAGGACGGAAGTATAGATATTCAAAAAAGAATAGAAGAATTTACTGATAATTTTACAAATCATACCCTAAAATTAGAATTTGAATATGATGATCAAAATGATATAAGAAAAAAAATAATTACGGATAATGACAATAATGTTATAATAGAAATAAATACTGAAGATGTAAAAATAACAGATGATGCAGGCCAAATCTTTAATATGCATTTTAAATCTTCGGAAGAAAAAATTGAATTGATAGATAAATCAGGGCAGAAAATAACACTTGATAGTTCTTCTGATTCTGAAAAAATTGTAATACAGAAGTCAGGATCACAAAAAATTGAATTAAATTCAAGTGGTGATTCCATAACTGGAGCCAAATTAGATTTGCTGGGGGCTTCTGAAAGTTTCGTAAAAGGTGACACATGGAAAGCGGGATTTAACGCTTTTTTAAGCACTTTGGCTGGAATAACTGGCGGATCAACGGCTCAAAACGCAACAGCAATACAAGCTATTGCAACGGCAGCCACTACTTTAAACGCATTGCTGTCAAGCATGCTTAGTAGTACAATTAAGGGTGAATAATGGGTAGTTTTTTTGATGTATTAGATGTAACTTATAATCCAAGCGCTGCATATTCTTTCGAGTTTTTTGAAAGAGATTCTTTAACCGGAAAAATAGGAAAAAAATTAACAGAATTATTTTTTCTTTTACCTCCCGAAGAATATTCTATCAGAGAAGGATTTAAAATAACAGTTAATAAAACAATAGATGGAGCATGGGTTGATGATTATGGAAATGACACAAAAGATATAAAAATTTCAGGATCTTTATATACATATTATGTAGGAACTCCAGCGAAAACAAACATTTCAGCAAACAGTTTGCCCCCGCTTTTAAGAAATTTAAAAAACCAGGGTGTAGGGTTAAATAACGAATTTAAAAAACTGGTAAACTCTTTTACGTCACAAATAGGGTTAGATGTTCCAGGATTAGATGTAATATCTGGACTAGATGAATTTTTCAAATTAAGATATATTATTTCCAGGTTTAGAGATTCAAGGCCAAGAAAAAATTTAACAGCAGATCACGCTATTGTTAAAAAATTTCCAGATCTTGATCCAATAATGGTAAGAGCTCAACAAAACAAAAAGCTTTTTAAAGATATAGCGGTAGTATATCATGACTACGATGATAACAATCACTACGAAGTTGTATTTAACGATTTTGATATGTCAAGATCTTCAAAGGACCCTTTTACTGTTAATTACAAAATATCATTAACTGGACTAAATGAGTTTTCTAATCAATATTCTGGAATAGGGTATTCAAAAAAGAAAGAAGATCCGTTTACAGTTTTGAATGAAATTACAAATGAAATAAACTCTATAGGGGAGGAAATTTTAGCAATTAAAAATCTTCCAGCAAATTTACTAATAGCTGCATCTAGTATAGTTTCATTTTCTTCCAACACCGCCGAAAATGTTCAAAATATAATAAAAAATTTAGGAATTGCAGCAGAAAACGAAATAGAAAAAATATCCAGAGAAGGTGATAATTTATTAATAGAGTGTGAAAAATTTATTTCTACGATAACTATTAATGCATTTCCGGAAAAACAAGGAGAAACAATTAATGATATTATAGAAAAATATGAAAACGAAGAAGATGGATATGAAATAGATAATGAAAATTTTCTAAATGTTTTAAACGAATCAAAAAAACTTTCAAAAAACTCTTTAAGATTAAAATCAATTGACAAGTTTTTTTCTGATTATTTTTCAGAAATATCATTTTCAAATGAAAAATCTATAAATCAAGATGATTTTGATATAGATTTTGTAAATTTAGAAAAACAAAATAACGACCTTATAACTAGGGATAGATATTATTATCAGGTAATACAAGGGGACACTTTACAATCTTTATCGAATAAATTTTATGGAAATAGAGAACAATACTCTATAATATCTGAAGCAAATGATATAAACAACCAAAATTTTGAAAATGATGGAATGGTTGGAGAAAATATAATAATACCTGCGCTTTTCAATACGGAAAGCAAAGAGTCAAACTTAAATCTAGTATATTATACAAAGAAAAAAATGTCTACTCCAAAAGAAAGACAAATACAAATTCTTGGCAATGATTTAGACCTTAGTCAAAATAGAGATTTTATAATAGACGGATCTGGAGATTTTGCTTTAGTTTACGGAGAAGATTGTTATTTTGAAAATATAATTGACAGAACTAAATATTTTTCAGGATCGTTAAATCCAGAACATCCGGGATGGGGTGTAATAATTGAAACAGGAATGGTTCCTTCCTCAATATTAATTCAAAAAATTTACGATTCTATAGAACAGCAAGTTTCTCTTGATCCTCGAACTGAGTATGTATATATTAATAGAGAAACTTCAAATATAATATCAGATTCAATTAACATATATTTAAATTACAAACCAATAAACGGACAAGAAAAAACAATAAATATAGGCAACATTATAGCCGGATTAATAGTTTAAGGATTTTTAATATGTCAGAAATTTATACAGTTAAAACTTTTGATCAAATATATAAATCACAAAAAAATTATTTAATTGCAAAAAGTTCCACTCTAAATAATTTTAACGACGGAAGTAGAATAAATACTATAATAGAATCTACTTCTCTTGTTGTTTCAGAAACCCACGAAGATTTTTTTCAAGCTCTGAAAAAAGCAATACCAACTTCAGTTTTTGTTGGCTGGGGATTTTCAAAAAAACTTGGTACAAAATCTGTAGGAAAATTATTATTTTCAAGAGCTACTGTAGCTACTGAACAATATATAATCCCAATCGGGACGGGCGTTAGATTAAATGGAATAAATTACTTAACTATAGAATCTGGAAGTATAGAAATAGGTAATCAAAACAGCTTGCAAATAACCGCGGAATCTTCAACAACGGGAGAAAACACAGATATATCAATTAATTCTATTAATACATTATCCGGATTTGGGTCTTTCATAAACCAACCAACCGGTGTAGAGTCAGCAACGAACCCTGTAGCTTTTACCGGTGGAACTGAAGAAGAAAAAGAAAGCGAAAGAACATCAAGGTTTAGACAATATGTTAATTCTCTTGCAAAATCACCAGTATCAGGAATAGAGTCTGGTGTATTGTCAATAGATGGAATAAAAAGCGTAACTGTTTTGGAAAATACCCCAAATGATGGGTGGGTAAGTATATACGCAGATGATGGAACAGGTAATTTATCTTCATCAAAACAAACAGAAATAGAAAATTTAATAAAAGGGATAGAAAGTGATTTTGAAAACTACCCAGGATATAAAGCTGCTGGAATTTATATTCAAGTTTTAGCTCCAACAATTTTCTTAATTGATATAGTTGCTACAGTTACCGTAATAGACAATTCGGATTTAACAAACATTGAAGCGGAAAGTATATCAATAACAGCTATTCAAGATTATACAAATACACTGAAGCTTGGAGACGATTGGGTAAAATCTGAAGCTGTTACAGCTATACAAAACAGTGATCCTAATATATATGATGTAGTAATAACAACTCCAAGCGGTGACACTGTTCCTATAACTGGATCACAACTTGCAAAAACAAACACAATTAATATAACGGTAAATAGAACATGAGATCAGTGAAAAGACTTAATGAATATTTAAAAATATTCAATAAAGAATCAGAAGAATTTAAAAATTTAATCGGAAATGAAGAAAAAACAGTTCCATCAATAGACGGGAACATTAAAATATCAGATTTTGACAACGGAGCAATAGGAAACGTAATAGAATATACTATAAGATTGTCAAATTTTTTAATAAACCAATTAGATGTTTCAAAATCAAAAGGAAGTTTGTTAAGCTATACTTTAGAAACTTTTTATAAAAAAACAAAAAAAGAAGGCGAAGCTGATCAGGAATATTACGAAAGATCAAAGGAAGAAATTTTTGATCACAAAGTATCAAATTTAGCAATAAAGAATAAATTAGAAGATTATGGTGACGAAGTAGAAGTTATTGATGGAATTGCTGGAGATTCTGCTTATTATGGAGTATCTTATTATGACAACATTCAAGATTTTTCTTTGCCAGGAGAAAATGTTGTAAAAAAATCAATTTATTCTGTAACCGGAGGTCTTCCTTATTTTTTTAGAGTTTTGATGGCTAACGTTTTTCCATCTCAGTATCAAACTATAATCAACGTAATTAATGAATATAAAGCTGGTGGAGTAAATTATATTGTAGAATTAAAAGAAACGTTTTCTCAATCAGTTGCTTTTTACGATACGTCTTTTTATAATTATACAAACAGTGATTTAACCGCTTCCCCTGTTGTAACGGCAGGATTTAGTGGAACTTAAAGGAGAAAATAAATGTCAAAAATAATACAAAGTTCTCAATATGAACAAATAACAACAGAAAAAACAAATAATATTTCTAAATA
>Ga0307425_1001005_pt1 | contig 17358 bp, 24 predicted proteins | sample SalMarWE160330MG_FD_202152 | JGI IMG/M metagenome (GOLD analysis project Ga0307425, IMG submission 202152) | Salt marsh sediment microbial communities from the Plum Island Ecosystem LTER, Massachusetts, United States - WE1603-30 | ecosystem: Environmental > Aquatic > Marine > Intertidal zone >... | reverse complement strand
CAACAAAAAGACGTCTATCCGGACTGTGGATACTGACGAGAAAACTATTGACCATTGGATATGTAGTCCAACGCTCATCAGGGGAAAAATGGCATGAAAACGGTAAAATGTCGAGATTTATGACGGATTAAAAAGTGCAAGGAAATAATGATTTATTACGATAAAAAGGTAATTAAGTGAGTAAAAAGATTCAAGGGAGACCCGCCGAACACGGTGTTTACAGTTGGATATCCTCCGGAAAGATCACACCTTCAATTCAGGGATCACGGCGTTTACAACGCTATCTTGAGGATTATGAGCGGGCGTTGATCCGGGAGATCACCGGGGACAATCCCGGCACGTTGACGCCCTCTCGCGAACTCTTGGTCAAGTCTGTTGTCGAGGGATACGGCGTCCTGTTATTGTCTATGATGTACGTCAAGAAACACGGCATATTAGACCCGGAAAAAATCAAAAAGGGGATCGTCTCCCTTCAACCCGTGTTGTCAACGTCAATGATCGCTTATATGAATTCGATCCGTCAGAACTTGAGCGCGCTTGGTCTCCCGGCGGATCGGATCGATGAGGCGTTCGATAGGCCTCTTCAAGAGAAAATGAACCATAGGTCTGGGTGAGTGGCTTGATGGGTGTTTTTGTTTCACGCCCAGAAAGCATCTCTTCGATCATTTTCTGTGTCTTATTGGGCGTTGTGACTTTGTTGTTTTTGGAGCAAGACAGATTTCCAGACACTAGTATGATTCCAGAAATAAAGACCACGGCCAAACCAGATTTGAACGCTTTAATAAATTTGAAAGCTTCCATTATTTCCAGCCCGTTTGTTTGGATCAGTATAGGCACTGCCGATAGGCAGAAACTTTTCGCTAATTCAATAACGAAAATACCCTACTTCTCCTCCTTCGGCTTAAGTTCCATACCGAGTTGCATCATGAGGCCTAAGCTATCGGAAATTTCCCAGGCTTCAATTATTTTTCCGTTTTCAATATGGAATATTTCAATCGCAGCAGCTTCTGTTTTATTCCCAGTGGCAGGAATACCCCCAAGGTCACCCTGGTGAGTCCCCCGACCAATAAACCTGACGACAACTTTATCCCCCTTAGCGATTAAATCTTTAATGTCTACAGCAAGGTCGGGAAAAGCCTGCCAAAACATTTTAATTCCCTCAAATGCTTCTTCAAACGAGACGGATGCGGCTCCGAGCGATGGATGATGATATTTGGCATTAGGAGCATACCTCTCATTTAATTTATCCATGTCTCTATTGTTCCACTCTTCAAAAAAATTACGAATCAATTCCTTATTCTGCTCCTCAAGCTCTTCCTGGGCTTGCATAGCTTCAAGCTCTGCCATTGCTTGCTTGTCTTGGCAGTTGACCATAAAGCATAGAACTAGAGATAACGATAAAATAAGAGAGAGTGTTTTCATGTAATCCTCCTCGCAGCTGAAATTGATGTCTTTAGATTAGATTTGTATCGTTATTCACTGGGCAGAGATGGTGGGGTATCATTGCTACCAGTAATAACCACACACTTCCATTGACCTTCCAACTTACGCCATATAATTATGTTTTTTGATGGCACTTCAGTCCGACCTTCCGAGTCCTCGATTACCATCTTGAAAGAACCAAAATCATACGCAAGGTCTCCCGACTCTGATACAAATACAGTTCTTGGTTCCATCACCCAATCTGTAAAGGGAATTTTAAAAAACTCTTCATACCCAGCTCGTATTGCAGAGATACCAACAATTGTAGGTGCGCCTTCGACATGTAACACCGCATCTGGTGCAAAGTTGGAAAGACAGGCTTCCATATCACGGCGGAGTTCAGCGGCGAACCATTCTGTTGTTAGTGTGCGTATTGCTTCTTCCTCAGCCTCAACATCCACAGCAGTCTCCTCAGCAACCTTTTCTCCCTGCTGGCAGCCAAAACTTAAACAAAGCACCAACACCAAAGGCAAAATCATAAACAGTTTTTTCATTGGGATCTCCTTTTACATTGATACATTCCCTTAAGTTGTAATAATTAAATAACATAGCGCCACTTAAGTCAATAAAAGGAATCACTCCCAACAGAAGGCCATCTTCCACACACAGAAGCGAACATCTGTTCGCTACGAAAGAGCGACGAGACCTCGGCTCAACTACGCTTCGCCCCTCGGTCCGCCGATCCTTTCTCCGCCGTCGCCGTCATCATGGAGTGGATATTTTTGCACCTCGACACACGCCGGTCGTTGCCGCGTCCAGAGCCTATGTTGTGTTCGTCGGAGACGACCCCACCGGAGGGCGCGTGATTTGGCTCAAGGACTCCAAACGCTCCCTTCACATATATTATGCACACCTGCAAAACCAGCAAGTCAAACAGTACACGTGGGTGGGTCCGGGACAGGTGATCGGCAGAGTAGGAAACACGGGCAACGCGCGAAGCACACCACCCCATCTCCACTTCGGGACATATGAGATTGGCCATGGAGCCATCGACCCTTATGATTACATCACCCAGCCCAAAGGTGAACGATCCCCTCTCGCAGCCGACTTAGAAGCCCTGGGTCATTGGATGCGGGTTCAAGGATCACCCCTGAATGTAAATATTCCTTACGGTTCGGCTTCTGAACAGATCAAAACTCTTGAACCGCATTCAGCTCTAAAGGTTTTAGCGGCAGCGGGCGAGGATTACCGTGTCCTTTTACCTGATGGAAGGTTCGGATACGTTCCCGCAAGCCAAATTGAAGCATTGAATGAATCGCTCAAAAATTACGCTGTCCCAACCGATCAGTTCGTCATCGAGTCACCCACGGCGGATGCAGCCGCGATAGGATCGGTCAACGCTGGAGAGGGATTCTCCGTTCTCGCCAAATACGAGGAATACTGGCTCGTCAAAACACAACAGGGAAGCACGGGATGGCTACAAATCCCGGCTGCCGTATCATCCGATATTTGGCCTGAATAATCCAGGCCAGGTAACTTTACGGATAAAGAACTTTCTTTCATTATCATCTTCGGTTTTCTTTATTCACCACGAACATATCTATATAATGGAATTTTATCAGGCGGCATCAGATGAATTTTTTTTATACTATTGAATTCAGAAAATCGTTAAGGGAAGCATCATGCGATACAAAGTATTCGGAAAAACAGGGAAAAAAGTCTCGATCCTCGGTTTTGGAGGAATGCGTTTTGATCCGGAGGATGAAGAGCTGGCTATCCGGACAGTCTATCGTGCTGTGGATTTAGGCATCAATTATATCGATACAGCTCCAGGTTACTGTGAAGACAAATCCGAAACGTTCATAGGAAAAGCTTTAGATCTGCTACCAGAAGAGAAAAAGCAGAAAGTATTTGTCTCAACCAAGTCTCATTACAGATCAGATCCTACAGCCGATGATGTGCGAAACCGCATCGAGGACCAGCTTAAGAAACTGAAACTGCACAAAATACACTTCTACAACATGTGGTGTCTCATGGACATGCAACAATTCGAGACGATCATGGCTCCGGGAGGGCCCTATGAAGGGGCGCTCAAAGCCAAGAAAGAAGGTCTCATCGAACATCTCTGCGCCACCGCCCACGCATCAGGCAAAGACATCGCAGAGTATGTGAAAGCCGGAGTCTTTGAGGGAATCACCCTCGGATACAACATCATAAACCACACATTCCGTAAGGAAGGATTGGAGGCTGCAGCCGCCGCCGGTTTAGGTGTCGTCACCATGAATCCCTTGGGCGGAGGAATGTTAACGCAACATGAGCGGTTGTTGAGTGTCCTCAAAGACGATGAATCCGACTCTTTCATCGCAGCCGCCCTTCGTTTCAATCTTTCTCATCCGGAGATCACGATAGTTCTCTCGGGCATGAAAAATGAAAATGAAGTGGAAGCCAATGTGAAGACCGCAGAATCGGTAGAAAAGCCAGACGCTGCCGCTACCAAAAAGCTCCTTAAACGGTTCGAATCCCTGGGTGAAACTTTTTGCACAACCTGTGGCTACTGCCTGGAACATTGTCCGGAGAATATCCAGATCCCCCTCTATGCATCGATGTGGGACAGAGTCCGGATGAAACAGCCCGAAGAAGTCCGGCGGGTCTACAAGATCTACCTCATAGATGATGAACGCTGGCTCAAAGGAAAGAGGGCCTCTGATTGCACCCAATGCGGAGAGTGCGAAGCACACTGCACACAGAAACTTCCCATCAGAGAATACCTGACAAAGATCGCAGAATTTCTAGGGGAAGACTGAGAACGATCAAACCAAGACACAGGTATCAATTAGATAGATCCTCTCTAGAAAACACATTTCCAGGATGCAGTTTACAGAATCCGTGACTGCTGGCTCTTGAATCTGCATTCGTATCCAAAAGGGCAAGAGTAAATTCCAACACTGTGTCTCTTCCGCAACTACAGCGAAGATGAGGATGTTACACTCGGCGGTGAGGTCGTATCGATCAATGACCGCCCCATGACAGAGATTTTGGAAATGATGCCGGCCATTCAGCCTTCGGACGGTCACAACATGACCTCAAAGTACAGAAGGTTGGAAAGCACCACAGCCTTCGGGAGACGATACGCTCAACTCTTCGGGATCACGACATCATTCAAGATCATCTATCTTTCGCCTGAGGACAGTCAAAAGAAAGACATTCGAGTTCAAGGTTTTAAGCAGGAGGAGCTCACACAGATCTTTCCCCAGCGATACCCGGAAGCAGCCCAAAATCGTCCCCCAATCAAGATCAAATACAGAGGAGATGTGGCCATTCTGACTATACGGACGTTTTCCTCCGGCGCCTATCAATCAGCCAAAATATCCTTTCTTTATTTTATGAAAAAGACATTCAGGGAAATCTCAGAAAAGAATATCCAGCACCTCGTCATCGACCTCCGGGATAACGGTGGGGGTGAGGACTTATTCGGGAGGATCCTCTTTTCCTATCTCATTGACAAACCTTACCTGTATTACAACTTCCTGGAAGTGAAAAGCGACACATTTTCTTTTTTGAGCAACACCGACGCGCCGGACATTGAAAAGATGCTCCAAAAAAACACCCATAAGAATGAAAGAGGGACCTATGACATCCTGGTTCATGCGAACCTGGGAGAGCAGAAGCCAATGAAGCCGACATTTTTGGGCAGGGTGTACGTGCTCATCAACGGAGGAAGTTTTTCAGGCTCGGGGGAGACCACATCCCTGATGCATTATCACAAAAGAGCTGTGTTCATCGGCGAAGAGTGCGGGGCCGGTTATTATGGCAACACCTCCGGCCTGATGCCGACGCTGACCCTGCCGTATACTCAACTCCGCATGAGAATCCCCATGGTCAGATACCATATGGCCGTGTCCGGATATGATTATCCCGATAGAGGGATCATCCCCGATTATCCTTTTACTCGAACTATTGAGGACTATTTAGGAGACCGGGATACGGAGATGGATTTTGTTCTGGATTTGATTGAGAAACAGAGATAACCCATTCAAAATTCATTGGTTCTCATGAGATTTTCATCCCTGGAATCTATCGAGAGATTCAGAGGATTAATATTAATACACCAAAAACATATGTTCGATTATGCCTGCGTTAAGGAGGATATTAATACGAGTAGAAATAAGCGTATTGAGGTTGAAAAATCCTCAAAAAACCTTTCTGCGCGGTTTGGGACGGCAGATGTAGATATTATCATCGGGCAGGAAGGTCTCAACCCGGATGAGCTCATAGCCTGCTTCATCGAGTTGAGCCAGGATCTCTTCCTTGGGAGTGGAATGGTTCGACCCAAATCCTGATTTTTCCGGCTCTGTATCCACAATAGCTAAAATACCGGTGGCTTTCAAGCAGGGGATGATATTCCTTATGAGGGCGACCGGCCTGTCCAAATGATGGTAAACATTGATCATAAATGCAATATCTAGAGCATTTTCGGGCAAGAGCGGGTCCTCGATTTCACCGACGATCGTTTCCACATTGTGGAGGTTGTCTTTTACGCACCTCTCTTTAAGATGTTCCAGGGCCTGGATGTCAATGTCGTTGGCATAGATTTTCCCCTCATCTCCCACACGATCGGCTAACCAGACCGTCAAACGGCCTGTTCCTGCACCAATTTCTCCCAGAACCATCCCCGGTTTCACACCGATGGCATCCATGATCTTATCTGGTGGTTGCAGTTTGTTGAGGCGTTTTTCCCACTCCTCGACCGTAATTGTTCTCTCTTGGGTATAAAGGCCGCTGACTGCAATCAGAGAGAGAATCAAACAGCTCCATGCTTTCTTCACTAACGAATGCTCCATACCTTTCACCTTATTCCTGAATTCAGGCCGAACAATAAAATTGATTCGAATATTATATCAAACACGGATCATATTATGCTAATGAACGTATCCAGGAAGGGCAGACTATTGCGTTGAAGATCAGTAAAGATCTATTCTCGTATCGGTCAATCGGAGAATGATTACAACTTCAAGGAATAACTGGAACCAACTTATGACAGAGGAGCTAGCGCAAAAAACTGAAGAGCGAGTCAAAAACTCCTATTTCCGCGATGGAAAGGTAAATCCAATGATTTTGGCAGTCATTCGTAACGAGGAGAGTCCGCAGGGTTGGCTATGGCCGCTTTGAAAGCCTGGAGGCTTATTGTTAAAAGGGCAATGATCACTGCGAGTGCTCCTGCCAAAAGAAAGATCCACCAATCCAAGTTCACACGGTAGGCAAAGTTTGCGAGCCACATGCGCATAACGATGGCAGCCATCGGCCAGGCGAGAAGGTTTGAGAAAAGCACCCATTTGGAAAAGTCTCAGGTCGGCCATAGGAAACCTTTCTTTGATTATTTTCGTCTTATAAATTAAAGGATATTTTTATAGAAAAAAGGAGGCTTATAAAGATGAGGTCAAAAATTTTGTTTGTTGTCCTTATAGTCTTGTGTGTCACAGCAGCTTTTTCTTTTGAAAAAGTGAAAGAATTGAGCTTGAGTGCTAATGGGATCGAAAAGCTCAAGATCGATTGCGGTGCGGGATTTTTGAAAGTCACAGGAAACGATTCCTCAAGGACAATCCAAGTCAAAGCTGAGATTATGGTGAAGGGAAAGAATGAGGAAGATGCCGAAGAGTACATCCGAAAAAATGTGGTCCTCACTCTCGAAAAAAAAGGCAGTAATGCCGTCTTGGTCAGTCAATTCAAAAACAGCATTTTCACCGGAAGTCGAGTCATCGACCTCACTGTCGAAGTGCCGAAAAATATAAACATCGACGTGGATGACGGTTCCGGATTCATGACCATACAAAATATCAGTGGGGGGATTTACGTGGATGATGGTTCTGGCGATCTCACCGTCGAAGAGATCCAAGGAGATGTCACGATCGATGACGGATCAGGGAGGATTGACGTGAATAATGTCAAAGGAAATGTGTCCGTAGATGACAGCTCAGGAACAATCGATGTGCAAGATGTCACCGGGAACGTTGTTGTGGATGACGGTTCCGGGTCGATCCGGATAGAAGGCGTTGGAGGCGATGTCCACATCAAGGATGACGGAAGCGGGAGCCTCCGCATCCGGGACGTCAAGGGGAAGGTTATTAAGTAATCACAGTTTTTGGATTAAGCGAGGGACCGCAAAGCCTCGACAACACGTCTGTCATCCGGATTCTCAGGAAGCGGAAGGCGCACGCTCACGGCCGCAACAAAATCCTCATGAGACAAAGACATTTGATGATCCTTGAGAGTGACAATGATGTGTTCATCCGTTCGTTCAAGGCCGGGTGGATTCTCCTTCTCCTGCACCGCATGGAGTGAGAACTGCACTCTCCACATCAACCGAAACTCCGCCTCCTCCTCGCCGACAAAAACACCCATGTCATCGCCATGGGTGGCGTACTCAGAAGTGATGTGCCAGATCTGTGCGTGGAGTGGATAGGGCCCTACGAATGTTTGGATTGTGGCCCCAAGGCCCAATTTTCCCCATTCCTCTCTCACACGGGTCTGTCTCTTGACCCATTGTTCAAAAATCGCTTCATTGGAGAGATGCGCCCGCTTTGCTATCTGCTGATCATTGAATGTGTCTAGATCCTTGAATCCGGCGATATGCTCTTTGACACGGTCTTCTAAACAGGCCTCATTGTACTCTTCATCACTGTCAAGATGCGCCACAATATCTCTTACGCTCCAGCCTTCACAACAGGTGGGTTTTGTCCATTCTTCGGGTTTCAGACTTTCAAGAAGGGATTGGACTCGACCGACTTCTAGATCTAGGGTCAAAAACGGATCGTTATGGGGCAATCCAAATTTTTCCTGGCTCATAGTGTCCTCCCTCTTTAAGACAATTTTCCTCTTCTTTCATTTTCATCCAATTCATAAAAACAACGCTAAAATGTTGCAAATCCAATCAAGAAGACTTTATTTAGAAAACGGGGAAATGTCTGAATTTATCGCTTTTTCCTTGCTTTTTTTGATCCGAGGATCCCCCCTTGCAAGAAAAGTCCGGCCCCCAAAACAAATCCAAAATTGTACCAGGTCCCATTGTTATGAACCTCATATAAACGGACACTTTTGCTGAATATGGAGATAATAAATGTTATGGGCGCAATGAGCCCATGCCATAATCCTTTCCAGAATCCGGCGACTTTCCCCTCATTGTTGGGTGTTTTCTCGAGATCATTCGGGCCTGGCGCACAGGCTATCATAAAGACCAGCAAAAGAAAAATAAGCGCGATAACTCCATAATTCCTCATCTTGCCTCCTTTATATCTGTATATCAAAAAATTATTAAGAAGGAAAGAAATTCCGATCAATAAATTTGATGCTCTAGTTTAGAACATCGTTACAATCAGGCAAGCTCATGGGATAATATGTATGTATTCCCCTGAAAAATCGAGGTTCCTTCTAAACAATCACCGGAAGCATATTAAATCCGTGATCGTACGCACACAAGTTAAGTTATTGAGTGTCCCAATTGTGTGCTGGAGATAACCACAATCACCAATTGGGACACTCTAATTTTACTCAACAGGGAATTAAGGATGCTCAAAGACCCTCCCTTAAATTGACCGGACTGGCCCCCTATGTTATAAACAAATTTGCTTAATGAACATCGCCGTCACCGGAGCCAGCGGCCATATCGGAGTCAACCTCTGCCGTCTGCTCGTTAAAGAGGGGCACTCCGTGCGCGCCCTCATCCATAAGAACAGCGCCAGTCTGGATGGTATTCTTCTGGAAACAGTTCAAGGAGATCTGATGGACCTGCCGTCTCTTTCCGAGCTTGTTCAGGATGCACATATGGTCTTTCATCTGGCTGGTGTGATATCCATCCAGAGTAAAGGGGCCAAAGACATTTTTGAAAAAAATTTCGAGGGAACTCGAAACATAATCGAAGCATCCAAGAAGGCTTCAGTCAAAAGATTTATCCATTTCAGCTCCATTCACGCGCTCACTCACGATCCCCACGATAAAGTTTTGGATGAAACCCGGCCGCTCGCTCTCAACGATAGGATGGCGTATAGCCGTTCCAAGGCCTATGCCGAAAAGGAAGTGCTGAAGTCTGTCGCGCAAGGGCTGGATGCCGTTATCCTGAATCCAACCGCTGTTATCGGACCTGAAGACCATGAGCCGTCTTTGATGGGGAGGGCTTTGATCCTGATGAGCCTGGGAAAACTCCCTATCCTGGTCCCAGGAGGATATGACTGGGTGGATGTCCGTGATGTGGCTCAAGCTGCAGCCATCGCCATGCTTAAGGGTCGAAAGGGAGAAAGCTATCTCCTTTCCGGACACTGGCAGGAAATCAGGGCCATTGCGACATTAGTTTCCATCCTCAGTGACTGCACCCGGAAGAGGATCACCTGTCCTCACAGAATTGCTCAATTAGGACTCCCTTTTGTCAGTCTCTACTGCCGCCTCAAGGACACTGACCCTCTTTACACAAAAGACTCCATCCATACACTGTGCACTGGCCATCGCTCCATTTCGCATGAAAAAGCGCGCAGAGAGCTGGATTATTCACCCCGGCCTCTTGAGGAGACTCTCCAGGACACTCTGAACTGGTTTAAAGAATGCGGGTATTTAAATGGCTCATAAATAGAGGGACAGTATACTTAATTCTGTTCGTGGAACAGATACCGATCCTCTAATTAATTATGCTGTCCCTCTATTTATACTAGATCTATCTTTTATTCATTTTTGCTGATGATCACGATCAACGCTTCAAAAGCACGCAGATCATCCAAATCTCATAAAGAATAAATCGCGCTTTTTACAGCCAGGTAGGGATGATTGCATACCACTCTCACTTCTTTTTCTCGATCACCTTCATCAAAGCTTCACGGGCCTTGGGAGTCCCGATCTCACCTAGAGCAGAGACAGCATCTGCACGAATCCTGATATCTTTATCATTCATGGCGATATCTGTAAGGATCGGCACAGCGTCATCGCTTTCGGTATCTGCGAGAGCATAAATAATTGTGCGTTTTATATCTGGATCTTGTTCGGTCTTTAATATCGCTGCGAACATCTCTATAGCGGCTGGTCCCTCAATATCTTCTATCCTGTTAAGAGCTGCTTTACGGACGGAGGGAAACTTCGAATTTTTGTAGATCTCCAAAAGCATTGCAGGATCGCCACCCTCCAAGTCTTCGACTCTGTCCTCAAGGGCATACACCGCCGCTTTAGCCAGTTCTTCATCCTTGGAACTTAAAGCTATCCTGTAAAGAACGTCTGTGCTCTCTGTATCCTCATAATCTTCGAGAGCATACAGTGCAACTTTTTTGAGCTCCACATCAGCATTCGACTCTAAAACCTCCTTCAAAATTCCCAGAGATTCTTTACACTCGATATCTTCCAGGGCGTAGATCGCAGCTTTGCGCAATTCCATATCACTCTCTTTGAGCGCAATCTCTCTCAATAAGGGTAGCGCCACCTCATCTTCGATATCTTCAACGACATACACAGCGGCTTTCCTGACCTCGAGAGATTTGGCTTCTCTGATTATCTTCTGAAGCGCCGGAATAACATCGGGGTGGTCAATCTCTTCCAGCGCATTTACGGCAGCCCTGGCCAGTTTTTCGTCTGGTTCTTCCACAGCCACCTTGGCAAGGACCGGAATCACAGCCGGATTGTCTGTTTCCCCGAGAGCATTCAATGCGGCTCTTTTTACTCTGATGTCCTCATCCTCCCTGACGACTTTCATCAACACATCGATCACATCATCCTCTTCTCTCTCTTCAATGGCATATACAGCGCGCCGGCGCAGATCAGCGTCTGGATCGTTCATGGCAATCTGCTTCAACTTTTCATAGGCTTGGGGGGATTCATAATCTTCCAGGACATTGACAATTCGTTGGCGGAGCCTTCTGTCTTTGGGAGACTCATCATACAGTTTGATGATCGAAGCAAAGGCTCTTTCGTCGCCCATTTCTTCCAAAGCATGCAGAGCTGCCAGTTTAATCTCAACCTCAGCCGTTTCTTCATAAAACTGCTGGACGATTTTCTCATAACGAGGATTTCCTTGTTTGGCCAGCTGAGAGGCGAGCATGATGAGCTTTTTCTTCGCGTCATCCACCCACGTGCTCTCCGGATAGGCCTTCAAGAAATCCTGGAAGCAGCTAAAGACCTCTTCCAATGATTCTTCTGATTTTTCTTTGACATAACAGCGCCAGAACTGGGCATCATCCACATAAGTGCTTTGAGGATAGGTGCGGACAAAAACATCCAAAGCTTGGGCTGCTTTTCCCCAGTCTTCTTCCATGACCAATTTATAGGCATCCTTATAAGCCTTGGTATCCTTTTCTTGCAAGGCCTCCTCCGGCCATGCGTGAGAAGACAGCCCAAGGAAGAGAACACTGATTGTCGCTAAAATAAACATATAAGGTTTTCGTTCCATTGGATTCTCCTTTAAAAACGCTTGGATTTATTCTTTACCCGATTTGCCCCTGGATGGGCGTTCGGGTTATCTTTAAGCTGGGCCGTGTCTGACAAGTGGATCTTGAACAAAATTCCTCGGCTTTTAACACCGTCTTTCACGAGCTCGATCGCGGACATGTCTAATCCGGACTCCAAATTGGCGATCTGAAGCAGGATGACTTCAAGGTCGGAGATGAGCTCCTGAAGCCTGCGCTGGTGAGAATCGGCGAGCTCCTGCTTCAACACGCTGGCTTCTTGGACTAACTCCCTGGAAATCTGCTGTTGATAGGGAAGGTCCAGGGCGTACGGGTCCTGGTTTTTTGTATCAAAATTAGAGATCGCCAGCATGATTAACTTAGACCGCTCGATATAATCAAACGCCCGCTGAGTCACATTTATCTGTGATCCGGGTTGGATCGCTACTTGAGATATCTCCGGTGTTTGAAGGGATACTGGACTCGGCGTAAAAAACATCCGTCCTAAAAAGATTCCGACAGCAACCAGAAGGACCGATGCCGCAGCTTGGTAGGCCCATCTAGGGGTGTGGCTTAATCTCTTCTGGAATACCGATTGCCACCAGTTTTCTTTTGTCGGGAGGGCCACTTGCTCCCTCTCCATACGTTTGGCCAACCGGTTCCAGTAACCATCCCAGAAATCGGCTGCAGGTTCAGGCCGGATCCTCGCGGACATCGTGTCTCGTGTGGAGGACATCCCCTCAAAATCCAGCCGACATTTTGCACATTCTCGGAGATGACTCTCAAAGATCTTTTTTGCGTCGGGGGAAAGATCTCCATAAAGAGCATCCACAAACACGTCCCGGCATTTCTTGCAATCATTCATAGTTGACCTCCCATCGGCGTTTTCCCTGAGAAGTGGCGAGTTCTTTCCTCAATTTTTTCAAGGCCCGAAAAAGCAAGCTCTTAACAGTTCCGGAAGAGACTTCCAGGACATCGGCGATTTCTCTGATCTTGAACTCATTATAGTGACGCATCACAAAAACTGTACGTTCCTGTGGAGTGATTTTACATAGCGCTTTTTGAATGTGCTCCTGCATGAGGGACGCCACCGCCCTGCGTTCAGGGTCGTCCTTTCCGCCTGTGCTCCCTGGGGGATTCTCATGAGTTTCAGCTTCCTCAAGGTCTAAAGCATTTAAAAGAGGTTTTGACTTTCTCTTGCGGAGGACATCGATCGAAGTGTTCACGGCGATCTGATAGAGCCATGAACTCATCTTGGCATCTTTTCGGAAACGACTGAGAGTCCGGTACATCTTTATGAATACCTCCTGTGAGATATCCTCAGCATCGTGGTGATTGCCGACGATATCGTAGGCGATATAATAGACCTTCTTTTTGTAACGTTCCACAATGCTCTCGAAGGCATACATGTCTCCCGCACATACGAGCTCGATGATATTCTTCTCATTGTCTTCGATCGCCATTTCATTTTTCTCCCTATTAGACGAGCTTTTTCTTCGTTTGGTTTACAAAAAATTGGATATTGAGTTAGAGGGACAGTATACTTAATTCTGTTCGTTGAACAAATGCCGATCCTCTAATTAAGTATGCTGTCCCCATAATGAATGATCATAGTACAACCAAACAAAAATCGCTCAAAATTCCACCTGGAATTCTTTTGCTTGAGAGCGCTCAATTCACTATCATAGGAATCTTAAACAAATCTATGGGTGCTCGCTTGCTGAACCTGATAAAACAACAGGAAATTCATAAGCTTATATATAAAATATGGATATATATAATTAAAAGGTTATAGAGGACATGTCCAATAAGAGCACCTTCAATCTGGATTTCTTCCTGAATCTGCACCTTCTTTTCCAAATGAAAAGCATCATTCCGGATCATGAGGTCAATCGCCTCCAAGACATCCAGGGAATTTTGGAAAAAACAGACATCGAGGCCCTGATCCTCGACATCGATCAAACCGTTGTTCCTTTCGGGAAAATAATCATCCCAAAAGACATCTGTGATTTTATTCACGGTCTTCAACCAAAATACCGCATGTGTTTTCTATCGAATTTCCCTCACAGAGAAGACCGGATCCAAAGGATCCGTTCCATCGAAGAACAAGCCGGGATCAAGGCGATCTTTTCGCAAAGGCGAAAGCCCTCACCGGACGCATTCCGTTTAGCTCTGGACGAGTTGAAATCCGAGCCTCAAAACACAATTATGGTCGGAGACAGACTCCTCACCGACATTCTAGGTGCAAACAATATGGGAATTGAGACAGTCCTGGTGCAGCCTATAGACAGGAGAACCGATCCTTTGTTTATGGTGAGAATCCCCAGAGCTCTCCAAGGCCCCTATCTAAAGTTTGCACGATCTATCAAAAAGCAAAAATAAAATATTCCTCAATCGACCGCTCTCTTCACACCGAATTCAGTGGTTCCCCTGTGTTGACGACAGATGTCTCCGCTTTTGCGGCGACATACTTCAACAAAGCATTCCTTTCAGAGTCGGCTTTGATGAAACTCCGTGTATTCGAGCATTGGATGGCATACTTTTCGTCCTCTTTTTCGACAAATATTTCGACCTTGTTTATGCCTGTTTCCTGAAACATCCTTAAGCGTGAGTTGAGATCGCTCTCCTCTGTATTGTCAGAGGGAGTCCACTCAATAAGCGTTTCACACAAGTTCTTCATGGCCTTCCAGAACGTTTCTCCAGGTGCATATTTAGACAGATCCTCATTCAAAGCAATATTGTTATGCTGATTGAGCACGCTCCAAAACACATATTTCTTCAAACCGGTCTCCTTTTTTAAAGAATCTATATGATAAAGGTTTATATGTTTGAAATGAAGTCAAAATTCACAAAAAGATGCTTTTATTCTAAAAAATATATTTTTTCCCTCAAGAAAACTTGCTTTTAAAAAAACATAAAAAAAAACTTGACATATTAATAACTTAATACTATTATTAATATGTGAATATAATTAAATTTTCATTAATATTAAACTGTTATTACTTGCAAAAAGACATACAGACCAAAAAAGTAAAAAATTTTTTCGGGAGGAGGTCATCCCATTGAATCTAATCAGCGAGGCCAATAAAAAGTTTCAGAAGGAATTGAACTCGGGCACAGCCTCACTCGTCTTATTGAGTGTGCTCGACCGCGCAAAGGAACCTATGTATGGATATCAAATCGCTAAACTCATCGAAGCTTATGATGAGAGTGTTCAAATGATGAAACAGGGGGCCCTGTATCCTGTCTTGCGGTCTCTGGAAAATAGCGGACTGCTGGAAAGCCATGTCGACCCATCAGTCTCTGGCCCCCCTCGGCGGTACTATACGATCACCAAGGCCGGCCAAGAAACACTCGAAGCTTGGGCCAGGATATGGAATCAGACAAAAGCATTTGTCGATACTCTTCTAGAGGAAAACAACCATGTTTAAAGATGTCGATGAATACTTGATTCAGCTGAAAAAACAGCTCAAACACAGCGATCCCGCGCTCATCCAGGACGCCCTCTCTGATGCCGAAGAGCACTTGAGAAATGCGCTAGAAGGTGCCCAGAAGGAAAATTCCGACATATCTGAAGACAAAGCTCTCCAATCCATTATTGAAAAATATGGCGAACCTATAGAAATCGCATCGGCTTACAGAGAGATCGAATCCCGCATCTCTCCCTCTCTGAGCTCTGATGTTTCTCAAAAAACACGCTCTCACTTTGCAAGATTTTTTGGCATATTCGGTGATTCTCAAGCTTGGGCTACGTCTCTCTACTTGATCTTTTCTGCTGTAACCGGCTGTATTTTTGGCCTCTGGACTCTCTTTGGAGCTGGGCTATCGTTGGTCACTCTCATTTTTATCATCGGACTTCCGTTATTGGGGCTGTATCTTCTCTCACTCAGAGGAATCGCGCTGATCGAAGGCCGAATGGTCGAAGCCCTCCTCGGTGTACGTATGCCGCGAAAATCCATATTTGTCCAAAAAGATTTAAGCCTCACCGAAAAACTCAAAGTGCTTTTTACAGAATCCCAGACTTGGAAGATATTTGTTTACCTGATCACTCGGTTTCCTCTGGGCCTTTTGTATACATTCGGCCTCTTGACTCTATTCGCTTTTTCCATCAAATTCATGACCTATCCAGTCCTCGGTCCTGTTTTCGATCAGGGTCTGATCACGCTGGGGGGACAAAAATATTATGCCTCCGTTCTTCTCTACCCATTTGTTTCACTGGCAGGCTTTTTATCGCTCACACTCACCTTGCACCTGGCAAAGATATTGGGAAAGACACATGGCAGATACGCCAAAGCCATGCTGGTGAGAAAAGGATAAAAAATGAGTATACACAAAACGCCATTGGAAAATGCACGAAAAAGGAACAATCATGGTCAACAACGTGGATGAATACTTAGTCCAGCTGAAAAAAGAGCTCAAATACAGTGACCCCGCTCTCATCCAGGATGCTCTTTCCGACGCCGAAGAGCACTTGAGAACCGCGCTGGAGAATGCAAAAAAAGATAATCCCGGCATTCCCGAAGACGAAGCGCTCGAGCCTATTTTTGAAAAATACGGAACGCCCGCTGAAGTGGCATCCGCTTATAAAAGGATAGAAACACATCTCAGGCCTATTCTTCCCACTCTGAGAGAGCCCGACACACGATCCTTTCTCGCCAGATTCTTTGGAATCGTTGCCGATCCTCGGGCATGGAGCTCCTTTGTGTATATGCTTCTTTCAGCCATCACAGGATGCGTGTTTGGATTGTGGGCCCTCTTCGGTGGAATATTTTCCTTGTTTTCGTTGATATTGGTCATCGGCATTCCCATAACTGGACTTTTCTTCCTCTCATTAAGGGGATTTGCTATTATTGAAGGCCGGATCGTCGAAGCACTGCTCGGAATCCGGATGCCCAGGAAACCTCTTTTTTTTCAAAAAGGCCTTGGGCCTATAGAAAAATTCAAGTCACTCATCAAGGATCCCTACACATGGAAATCTCTTACTTACTTGATTCTTCTTTTTCCTTTAGGTTGGATCTATTTCGGATTGAGCGGATTTGGTTTTGCGCTGGCTCTTTCCTTTATTTTTGCTCCTGCTCTGGAATTGATCTTTCACCTGCCCTTGGAACTGTACGGAACTGACGCGTTCACTCCCGTGGGGATGCTGCCAATTGTTTCTCTTGCAGGGATTCTCTCAATAATACTCATATTACACCTGGCAAAACTTATCGGAATGATACACGGACGATATGCAAAATCTATGCTTGTTAGAAAACAACCGGACTATTCATAAAAAAATGTCGGTAAAAATTCAGTTCGCAGGAAACGTCGACATGTGAATGATCCAGGTTAATTTGATTTAAAATTTAAAATTCCAGTCATTATAAGGGGGATAATTCTACCCCAACGACCGGAGTATTACAAGGAGGTAAAATGGAACTCAAAATCAAAAAACTCTCCAAAACATATCCCAATGGCATTCAAGCTCTAAAAAAGGTGAATCTCAATATTCAGAAAGGAATGTTCGGCTTGCTGGGTCCCAACGGTG
>Ga0307425_1001002_pt1 | contig 17388 bp, 15 predicted proteins | sample SalMarWE160330MG_FD_202152 | JGI IMG/M metagenome (GOLD analysis project Ga0307425, IMG submission 202152) | Salt marsh sediment microbial communities from the Plum Island Ecosystem LTER, Massachusetts, United States - WE1603-30 | ecosystem: Environmental > Aquatic > Marine > Intertidal zone >... | reverse complement strand
CATATCTTCAGCAATCTCCAATACGAGAGTGCTATCAGCATTTTCCGGGAAGAGTCCTTTTACGAATTCTTTTGTTGCAGTAATAAAATCTTTTTCAAATGATTTATAAAATCCGTCAAGCTGTTCTTGTGTAAATTTCTGCTCAATATCCTGAAAGGTATCAATAGTTATAAGTGCTTTTACTTTATCTCCGAGTAACTTAGTGGCTGCTAATACAACTGGTCCACCCATTGAATGACCTACTAGAATAACTTTATCAAGCTTCTCTTTATCAATTACTGCTTTTACGTCTTTAGCATAATTTTCAATTATCCAATCCACTCTACCCAACCCTGATTCTCCGTGTCCGGCAAGATCAATTGCAATAACTTTATAGTTTTTACTAAAGTAATCAATTTGACCTGCCCAGTAGTTTTTATCACAGCTCCAGCAATGAACAAAGACAAGTGTCGTTTCTCCGGCACCTGCTTTTTCATAAACAATTGGTTCTTTATCAAAAGAAAATACGGTGTCTTTCTGAATATCTGTTCCGGTAATCTGTGCAATTAACGTTATCGAACAGAATAGAAATAAATACAAAGATCGTTTTAAATTTTTCATGATTTGACAGCCTAAAATTTTTTAAGTTTATTTTTTCTCAACTCAACAGATGTAGTCAATTTTTTAGAACTTCTGTTCCCTGGACAGACGCTATCATCCACTTTCCTTTTACTTTAAGACAGACTTCAAGTTTTTTCACCTTGATTTCTACAGGTTTTTCTTTGCCCGTTGTTTTTACCAGATAAATGACAGTACGGTTAACAATTGCACAATCATTCGAAATTTTAATATTCCAAGAATTACTTGATTCATCTTTAATCTCACGGGTTCTGCTCTGCGGTTTGCAAAGAGAGGTTATAAAAGATTTTTTATAAAAGGTCTGACCATTTGGTATTGAACCAATGAAATTATCGGTTAAAATCTTGTTTAGTGAAATTGAATCTTTTTTAGTAAGGGCATTGTCAAATTGAATTATTAGGCTTATTACATTATCCTTTTCAGTTGTTTTTTGTGCGTTAACGGGAATGACTGACAAAAGTAACGCAGCCATTAAAAGTAATTTTTTCATTATCTCCTCTGAATTATATTATCTAAAATAAAATTAAAAATCATTGCATTATATATAAGAAATTTTGCAATAGTTTAAAGGGGGAATTTATTTTGTACGGAAGGGGAAAAGATTGATAATAAGTATTCTTACTAAATCACTATAAAAAAAGACGGGTCATCGACCCGTCTCTACAAGAAATAATTTATACTTTCAACCTCACCGGTCCAGCTTTCTTAACTTCTTCCGCAGTACCATCAGTAAATAGTTTAAAGTTTTCTACAAACCTGGCTGCTAGAGCATCGTACTTTTTCCAGTATTCATCTTTGTTTCCCCAACTATTGGAAGGCTCAAGCACATCTTTAGGAACCTCGGGGCAGGAAAGAGGAACTTCAAATCCAAATAATTTATCTTTTCTATATTTCACTTTATCCAGCTTTCCATCAAGTGCAGCATTTAAAAGATTTCTCGTGTGTCGAATGCTTATTCGTTTTCCAACTCCGAATCTTCCACCAACCCAACCCGTGTTAACAAGCCAGACATTAGCTTTGTGCTTTAACATTCTTTCTTTCAACATCTGTGAGTATTCATAAGGATGACGAACCATAAATGGTGCTCCAAAACAGGCTGAGAAAGTTATTTGCGGTTCAATTCCTAAACCGATTTCCGTTCCGGCAATCTTTGAAGTGTAACCACTAATAAAATGATATTGTGCCTGTTCAGGACTTAATCTTGCAATAGGCGGCATTACTCCCGAGGCATCGCATGTAAGAAAGATTATATTTTTTGGATGCTGCCGGACATATCCTTCAGGAACAATGTTAGGAATAAATTCAATCGGGTAAGAACAACGTGTGTTTTCTGTGACTATGTCATCATCCAGATCAATGTGCCTGCTAACAGGATCGAATACAACGTTTTCCAGAATTGTACCAAACCTTCTAGTAGTTGCATAAATTTCAGGTTCAGCTTCTGCTGAAAGTCGAATGACTTTTGCGTAGCAACCTCCTTCAAAGTTAAAAACTCCCTGGCCACTCCAACCATGCTCATCATCACCAATAAGCAATCTGTTTGGATCTGCAGAAAGAGTTGTTTTTCCGGTTCCACTTAATCCAAAGAAAAGAGCAACGTCACCTTTCTTACCAACATTTGCTGAGCAGTGCATTGGAAGAACATCTTCAAAAGTTAAAAGAAAGTTAAGGACTGTAAATACTGATTTTTTTACTTCCCCACCATAAAGTGAATTAGCTATGATTGCTGTTCTTTCAGCAAAATTTAAAACGATTGCTGTTTGAGTCCTTGTACCATCAATTGCAGGATCAACTTTGAATCCGGATAAAGTTAGTATCGTGAATTCGGGGACAAAGTTTTTAAGCTCATCACGGTCTTCAGTTGTAATAAACATATTTCTTGCAAACAGACTTATCCATGCTTTATCGGTAATAACTCTAACTTTCATTCTGTAATCAGGATCAGCTCCTGCATAAACGTCTTGCACAAATAATTCTTCACCTTGGCAGAAGGCTTTTGCTCTTGCCATAAGTGCAGAAAATTTTTCCTGACTAAATGGACGGTTGTAAACACCCCACCAGATTTTATCCTTTGTACCTTCTTCCTCTACGATAAATTTATCAGCTGCAGCACGTGCAGTGTGAGGTTTAGTGTTAACGAGTAAGGGTCCGCCTTTGGTGACTTTCCCCTCATTTCTAAAAACAGCTTCTTCGTATAAAGCTTCGTCGGGAAGATTCCAGAAGACACGGTCAAGATCAGTGAAGCCCTGATTTTTCAATCTGAAATCAGAAGCAAGATCCATTGCCTGTTTTATTGCCGGTGTATCAAATTCTAAATATTTCATGACCAATCCCTCACTAATTTTCTGTCGCCAATATAGAGTTCGTTAGGTGAGTTAAGATCAAGTGCCCATTTCATTCTTTCTATTCCATCTTGAATATCTTTGATTGAACCGCAATAACTTAATCTTAAATAACCTTCTAGTCCGAATTCAGCACCCGGAACCGTAAGTACCTGAACCTTATTAATTAAGAATGCGGAAAGTTGATTTGAACTTTTATTATAAACACTAAAATCAGCGAAGCAATAAAATGTCCCATCCGGTTTCGTTACTTTAACTCCTTCAAATGAATGTAATAAATCAACCATTACATTTCGGTTGTTTTCCAGAGTTACTCTCAATGATTCAACGCTTGACTGGATTCCGTTAAGTGCGCCAACTGCAGCTTTCTGTAGAAGAACCGAGGGACCGGAAGTCTGATGCCCCTGAATATTACTCATTGCTTCAATAACTTTTTTATTGCCAACAGCCCAGCCAATTCTGAAACCCGTCATTGCATACTGCTTTGACACTCCGTTAATAATAATGAGTTTAGAATTCTCATCTAATTTCTTTGTGTACTTGTAAGGATTGATGATTTTTCTGCCGTCAAAAATTAAGCGATGATAAATATCATCCATTATTAACCAGATATCTTTCTTTTCACAATACTGAACAACATCAGAAATAAATTCTTCAGAGTACATTGCACCGGTCGGATTATTCGGACTGTTGATGATTACAGCTTTAGTGTATGAACCAACGCGGTCTTCAATATCTTTTAATCTTGGATAAAAAGTTCCATCTTCAGGTAATGCAGGAACCGGTATTGCTCCAATCAATCTCGCCATATCGGGATAGCTAACCCAATAAGGTGCCGGAAAAATAACTTCTTCTTGCGGATTGAGTATTGCTTGTAGTGCAACCATTAATGCTTGCTTCGCACCTCCGGAGGCAATGATATGCTGAGGAGTTACCTTCCTGTCGTAATACTCTTCGGTATATCTTATAATTGCCTGTTTTAGTGCAGGTATTCCATCAGCAGGTGCGTAACGGACTTCACCTGTGTTTACGTGCGAAACCGTTGCCATTATTGCTTCCATTGGAACCCTGGTTTTTGGCTCTCCTCCACCTAGGTGAATAACGGGATCACCTTTCTCCTTTAAGATTGCAAACTTTTCGTTAAGTGCAAGAGTAGGGGAGGGCTTTATTGATTTAGCGATAAGACTTAAACTCATATTTCAGCCCTGTAGTTTGATGATAGATTAATCGTAAAATTTTGTAAGTGAAAATTATTCGTCCTACCAACCATAAGCAAGCAATTTTGGCGATTTTAGTGCAATTGATACCTCTTTTAACAAGATTAAATAAAATATTATAAATGAGTATTATTTTTTACAAATCAGCTCACTTCCACTTGCTTATTTAAAATTTAAAATGCAAATTAAGCCTGACATTAGTTCTCTGTATCTTTATTGTGGATTGCAGCAGAGCTCGATTACCAAACAAACTTTTTTCATCACTCTGCTTTCTTCCATTTCGTTCAGAGCTAGTGACCTATCTCTAAAATAATTAAGTCAATAAATAGGAGGGTACCTAAAAGATTTAATAAACTAATTTTTATTTTCTCTTTAATTACAACATTATTCACTCAAAAATTTAGGGAGTATGTCTATGAAAAAATTTTTAACTCTTTGGTTTCTTTGTCTGATCATCGCACCATTTATTTATTCTCAGGGTAATGGTTTAGACATCTGGACTACGACCACAGAATCCATTGGTCGCGTTTATGGAATGGTGATTGATCAAAACAACCCTAGCACAATGTACGCATGTGGGTTGGATCAGGGGGTCTTCAAAACTACTGATAGTGGTGTAAGCTGGACGCAGATTAATAATGGAATACTGAACATACAAGTACAGGCTCTTGCAATTTGTAAAAACACTCCCCAGGTACTTTATGCAGGTACTAATTATGGAACAAACGAAGGTGTTTACAAATCTACTGACGGAGGAGGTTCGTGGACACAGGTAAACACTGGTATAGCTGAACCAGCCGGCGGTATTGGTATTCAAGCACTAATGGTTAACCCTAATGATCCTAATATCGCCTATTGTGCTGTATTCAGCGGTGTTGCTGATGCTGTAAACGGATTATATAAAACTACAGATGGCGGTGCCAACTGGTTCCCGATAGTAAACGGTATTGGGGCAATTAAAAACTTTTTATGCTTCGCAATGTCGCCGACCGATCCAAATACAATTTATGCAGGGTCTTCTTTTTCAGTTGCAACTTCAACAGGTCCTTCTGCTATTTATAAAAGTACTGATGGTGGAGCAAACTGGGTTTTATCCAGTAATGGACTGCCTACTGATCCAACTGAGATAAATCCGGTAAGAACGTTAAATGTTAGTAGTTCAAATGCAAATGTGGTCACTGCAGGTTTGTTCGTGAATACTGTAACATTGTTAGGTGGGTTCTATATTTCTACTGATGCTGGTGCAAGTTGGGTACAGAAAAATAACGGCTTGCCGATTGTACAGGGTAAGCTTATTCGATCAGCAGCAATTAGACCCGGATTTGACAATCAATTTTATTTGGGACTAGACGGTACCTCACCAATCGGTGTTTACGGTACTACAGATGGTGGAGATAACTGGTTCGATTTCAATGGTGGAACTTTGTTGAATACTTATACTATTAGAGCACTTGTTTTTAATCCTACAGGAAACCATACTTTATTTGCTGGCTATGCCTCTACCACTGCAGGTGTAGGAGGAGTTTATGAGTATACATTTTCGTTCGTACCGGTTGAACTTGTATCATTTTCAGCTGAGGTATTTAGTAATAATGTAACTTTAAGCTGGATAACGGCAACTGAAATTAACAATAGTGGATTTGCAATTGAAAGACGCAATGCCGGGAACGAGCAATGGAATAATATAGGTTTTGTAAATGGAAATGGAAATTCCACTGAGATAAGATATTATTCTTTTACTGATAATTCGGTCTCTGTAGGAGAATATTTCTACCGGTTGAAGCAGCTTGACTACAATGGTAATTTTACTTACAGCAAAGAAGTAGAAATTACAATACTTCCGGTAAGTGAATACACGTTAAAGCAGAACTATCCGAATCCATTTAACCCAAGTACTAAAATTGCATTTAGTATACCTAGTTCATCTTTTGTGTCACTAAAAGTTTTTGATATTCTTGGGAATGAAATAAATACACTTGTTAACAGAGAGTTAACTCAAGGTAGTTATGAAGTTCAATTTAGTGGAACAAACCTGCCTAGCGGAGTTTATTTTTATAATCTCACATCTGGAGATTTCTCTAAGACTATGAAAATGAATTTGTTGAAGTAGTAATCGACTTAGTTGATTTATAAACCGCGGTGAATGATGATAATTATCGGATATTTGCTGCGGTTTTTTTTATTTTGATTTAATTGTTTTCTAAGCTTATTTCACTTAGCAGAACACATCTATAACTCTAATCCATTTCTTTTTCAGCTCTTCTTTCTAGTTAGATAGTAACCAGGAAAAAAATCCTCTATGCCGACAAAAATGTTATTTATCTCATCTTCGGATTTGAAAAACGCAGTTTTCACACAAAATTACTATTGGAATTAGTAGAAATTACTTCAAATTATACCTCAGAAAATATAAAAATGATGATTTTTAACGACATAGTACGGTATAATAGTTGCGAAAAACCAGCAAATATAAATCAAGATAAATAACAATAAAGTGGGTCGGGAAATGGTACAAACTACATTTGAAAAAATAATAACCAGCTTTCTTTTTGGAGCTCTTATTCTTTTTATGTCAATAGTTTTTTACAGTTGAAAGTAGTGAATAAGTTCTATACTCCAACTCATTTTACCTCGAACGGGACACAATTCAAGTTTTCAATATTATAGCCTAATTTGTAATTAGGGGAACATTTAAAACTTACAAAGGTATAGGCAATTAAATTTATTATCGGGAAGTATTAGTTAGATTAGATTATATAAGGATGTTTTCGGACATCCTTTTTTATTGAAAATATGCAGAAATAATTTAAAGCCTATTGAAATTTTTTCTTCAGAGCATCCTGAACAATTGGTGGGACAAAATCACTAACATCGCTCTTTAAACTTGCAAGGTTCCTGATTATTGTTGAATTAAGATACGTAAACTTCTCGTGCGGCATAAGAAAGACAGTTGCGATATTACTCGCAAGTTTTCTATTCATCAATGCCATTTGAAATTCAAATTCAAAATCGCTCACTGCACGCAATCCTCTTAAAATACCTGTTGCCCCAACTATTTTGGCATGATCAACTACCAGTCCGTCGAATGAATCAACCGATACATTTTTAAGATCCTTTAAGCTTTCCTTAAGCATATTTACTCTTTCTGCAGTACTGAAAAGGGGTGCTTTGCCGGGATTGACGGCAACTGTAACAACAACTGCATCGAAGAGTTCTTTTGCCCGTTTTATAAGATCGATGTGTCCGTAAGTTACAGGATCAAAGGTGCCGGGGTAAATTATTTTTCGCATTTTTTACGTCATCAATAATTTTGTAAATAATAACGTGAATATTAATGATTGAGTAAGAATTTACAAAAAGCAGTTTCACTTTTTATTATAAGGGTAAAATATTTACATTAGAGTTTACTAACCAATTCGAGTAATTTTCTTTTGCAAATCTTTTGATTTTTGAAAAGAATATATATCATTTACTAAGAAAGATAGTAGATATAAGATTGTTCTTTAAAGGTTAATTAAAAAAATCAAGGTGAATATGTTATTTCGTATAGGCAAGTATCCCCGATGATTTTGAATGGTTGAACTTTGAAATTAGCAATATCTCTTTGTTTCGTTTGAATTGAGCGTTCAATAATCATTAAACTATGGCTATCAAGGTATCCATTGTTCAAAATATTTTCAACTACATTATAAATATCATCCTTTAAAAAAGGAGGATCAGCTAAAATCAAATCATACTGTGCATTTAACTTTTGCGATGAAAATTTTAATGCGGGCATTTTGAAAACTTTACAATTATTTTCTGCTTGTAATGATTTTATATTCTCCTCAAGATTTTTATAAATAACAGGATTTTTTTCTACAAAGTGAATTTCTTGAGCACCTCGGCTCAGGCATTCAAAACCGAGTGCGCCTGATCCTGCATATATATCAAGTACCTTTACTGCTTCAAATGATATCTTATTGGTAAGGATATTAAAAATTGTCTGTCGGACTCTCTCTGTTGTAGGTCTTATCAAATCAGATTTCGGTACATTAATAAATCTACCTTTCAGGTTTCCCGATGTAATTCTAAGTCGCACTTTTTATCGAGTATTTTTTTTAATTAAATCTTGCAGCAATTCCGGTAGCTGCAGTGAATGTACTATATTGTTCACTGGATATTCCAGTGTCTTTAACATCAGGTTTAAACTGAACAATTTTAAAAGGATTGAATTTTACAAACTCTAATCCTGTCTTAAGCTGAAATTCAGATTGCAATTCGGTTCCGATGTCATCACCGAAAAAAAATGCATACTTTGTCGATTTGAAAAGGAGATTTTTTATTCTGTCTTTTGAAAGAATTTTTATAATTGAGTCTAGAAAATCAATTCTTGTTTTTTGGAAGACTTTTACGTAAGCAGGCTTAGATGAAATATTGATAAATAAAGTTATGGAACTTTTTGAGTTATAAATGTTCACATATATTGAATCTTGTGCTGTAAAATAAGTATTCATAAAACCGTTAGCTGTGATGGAAGCATTATCTACGAGGCGTGGATTAAGATTATTTTTTGCACAGAAATTTTTTAGCAGTAGAAGGTATTTTTTGTTCAATGCTATAACAAGAGCATTATTATTGCCGGGAAGAATATCTTTCCCCAAATTATAATATTTAATAGCTAATTCCTCTGAAGCTAAAAACGGGAATAGTTGTGAAATTTCCCAACGGAATTCCTCAGTAATTTCATCCTGAATTAGGTTATTGTCATATGGTAGCTGGATAGTAATAAAAAGTTCGGGAGGTAAAGTAAATGAAACGACTTTGCTATTGATCGGGTTTTGTATATTTATTTCGTCAAAAGCTGTTTGTAATTTGGATGCTAATGCAGTTTCATCCTGCTCTTCAAAATTAATTGAAGGACTTATAAAAGTTTGCCCAATGTTAGTTACAAGTAATTTATCTGATTCTTTTTCTATTTCAACAATTTGCAGTCTGGATGATGTAACATTTATACCTGCGCATCCTTTAATTCCATTCATTACTTTCTTTTTACTGCCAGGAGGAGGTATTTTTCATAGCATCATTATTCAGGTCACCAACCGTTCCGTAACCATCAGGATCTTCAAGGTAATATCTGGTCCCAAGTACACGGTTAGTATCTATTTTAACGACAACACCTCTTCGGTTAATTGTTGTATCAACTGATATGGAAGTATCAATCTCAAGGACGTACGGCTGAAAAGTTTTGGGTGAAAATCTTAAACTATCAGGAGTAAAATGACCATTGGATAAAGGCTTGAAAGGATTTGCGGGTTTCATGGTTAAAGAATCGAACGCATTTACCAAGCTGTCAACAGTTTTGTCCTCTTTTATAAATGTAATCAGTTTACTAAGATCGTCTGTAAAATTCCCGAATTTCCTTTGCCATATAATCTCGGCTTCCTTTATATTGTTCATTCTGAGCCTGGATTCATTTCTGAAAAACCTTTCTTTCTCAACAGCATCTTTCGGATCAATTATAGCAACTTTAATAAGGATTACAGCAAGAATAGCTATTACCGTATAAAGTATAGCATGTATATACCAGGGGTCTCCTGCTTGGGATTTCATCTTTCCTCCGGGAAAATTTTTTTTGTTTGGTTATTCAATATATAAAAACTTTTTAATTTTGTTAAACTTAACTTCGCCAATTCCTTTAACATCCATTATCTCTTCCAGCCTATCAAATTTGCCCCTTTCCTTTCGAAGTTTGATGATTTTTTCTGCTGTTTTTTCACCTATCCCCGGCAACCTGATTAACTCCTCCAGGTTTGCGGTATTAATATTTATACTCTTTTCGTGTAATGCTGAGATATCTTTTTTTGTATAACTAAAGGTATCTGTTAGTTCCAGAACTTTTCGTTTTATTTCAAGATTGCTGACTGATAATGAATCATCCGGGTCAGACTCGGGATTAAGATTTGAATAATATGAAAACAAGCTATCTTCATGTGAGTAATTGAAATTTTTATATTCCCGATTTCCTTCTTCTTTAAAGAATTCTTTGTAAACAAACCCCAGAATAAATATGCCTGCCAAAAACAAAATTACAATAACTTCAGTTTCAGTAAAACCTAGCTTTTTGGATATTTTTTTAAACATCTAATGGTGAAAAAAACAGATTAAAAAATAACTTCAAAGTAATTTACAGGAAGCAATTTCTTATAGATTAAATTCTTTAAATCCTAAACTTGCTAAAAAAATTCTTCTTTTCATTTTCAGATGAATTTTTGATATTAGGCATTTCTGATAGCTGCTTAATAATTTCTTTCTCTTTTGAATTAAGTTTTTGCGGGATGGCAATGTTTACTCTTACAATTTGATCGCCACTTCCCGAATAGTTCAAATGCCTGATTCCTTTCCCTTTCATTTTAAGCATTTTCCCCGGTTGTGTTCCCGAATCAATCTTAAGCATTGCTTTACCGGTAATTGTTGGAACTTCTACTTCTGCACCTAACGCAGCTTGCGGGAAAGTAATAAATAAGTTATAAATAATATCATCATCTTCTCTTATAAAATTTTCGTGCGGTAATTCCTGGAAAACTACGATGATATCACCTGCATGACCACCACGCTTACCGGTGTTACCTTCACCTCTTAGTGTCATGTAATTACCATCCTGCACACCAGCCGGTACTTCAATACTAATAGTTGCTTCATCCTGTATTCTGCCATCGCCAGAACAATTTCTGCAGGGAGAGTCAATTACCTGTCCCTCGCCATTACAGTTGTGGCACGCAGTTATATTTACAAACTGACCGAAAACTGATCTTGAGACAGTTTTAATTTCACCGGTACCATTACAAACCGGACATGTTTTTAAAGATGTTCCAGCCTGGGCACCAGTTCCATTACATTCATTACACTTTACTTGTTTTTTGATCTTTATTTTTTTTGATATACCAGTCGCGATTTCTTCGAGGGTTAACTTTAAAGTTACTCGCATATCAGAGCCAGGTACCCCACTACCACGTCTTCTGGATCTGCCTCTTTGACTTCCACCGAAAAATTCATCAAAAATAGATGAGCCGCCGAATATATCTGAAAAATGTGAAAAGATATCATTGACTGAAGAAAAACCGCTTGAACCGAAACCGCTTCCTCTAACTCCTTCGTGTCCAAACCTATCGTAGTTATTCCTTTTATCATCGTGACTTAAAATTTCATATGCTTCAGCAGCCTCTTTAAATTTTTCTTCGGATTCTTTATCGCCCGGATTTCTATCCGGGTGGAACTGCATTGCAAGTTTACGATAAGCTTTTTTTATTTCTTCTTTTGTGGAGGTCCTGCTTACTCCAAGAACCTCATAATAGTCTCTTTTAACCATTTAAATTAATTCTCATTTTCTAATGTTGAATCTGAAGAATTATCATCCGATATCTGACTATCATCGGTCGAAGTCTCTTCACTTACGATCACTTTTGCGTGTCTTATCACTTTATCACGATAAAGATATCCTTTTTCAATTTCTTCCAAAACAGTGTGCGGTGGTACTGAATCGTCTTTTCTCTGCATTAATGCATCATGATAATCAACATTGAATGGTTCCCCTTTAACCTGCATTTTTTTAACACCTTGCTCATCCAGAACTTTAAGGAGCTTTTCATATACTAATTTTATTCCTTCTTTAACTGCACCTGTCGAGTTATCATCATCTATATGCTGCAGTGACCTTTCAAAATCATCAACTACCGGAAGTAATTTAATAATAAAGGATTCTGCAGCATAATTAATCAAATTAAACTGGTCGTTCTCAGTTCTTCTTTTATAATTTTCAAACTCCGCTGCCTTTCTTAAAAACTTATCATGCCATTCTTTAACCTGAGTTTCAAGCTCTGCTATCTTCTTTTCTGATTTATCAATAAGCTTTTCATCCTTATCTTCATTTTCTTTGGCTGTCTCTTCGATATTTTCTTCTGACTCAATAATTTTATTTTGTTCATCTTCGTGCTTGTCTTTCTTATGTTTACTCATTAGTAATCTTCTCCTGATTATTTAACGTGATTTAAATTGTTCTGATAAAACTGTGGCAAGATAATCCACAATTGCAACGATCTTCGAGTATTCCATCCTTTTCGGACCTATGATACCCAGCGTTCCTTTTATTTGACCAAAATTATATTCTTTACTTACGAAGCTGTATTCTTTAAGCTTCTTTTCTATATTTTCACTACCGATAGATATATAAACTTCTTCACTTCTTGATCCTGAAGATTTTTCCATTATGTGAATTATAACATCTTTATCTTCTATTAGTTCGATAATGCTTTGAAAGTTTTCAGGGTTCTCAAATTCAGGTTGTTGGATAATATTTTTTGCACCGGTTACAATCAACCTTTCAGAAGTAATATCATCCTTAAACAGTTTTTCAACAGAGTCAACAAATAATCTTATTATTGGTTTTTGATTATCCTCAACATCCAGAAACCTCTCTTTAAATGTATTCCTGATCTCTGTAAAACTTAATCCCGAAAGCCTCTCATTTAAAAGGGTTTGGACTGATTCAATTTGTGACTCCTTAATTTCAGAATCTAGTTCCATTGTAATTGTTTTCACCAATCCGGATTTTATGCTTATAACTACAAGTATTCTTGTTGAAGCTAAACTAATAATCTGAATTTTCTCGAGAGTTCCTGATTCTAGATTAGGATAAGTAACGCAGGCTATCTGTTTTGTAATTGAGCTGAGAAGTTTTGAAGTTATTTTAACAAGCTCATCAGTTTCATCCAATAATATATTTAAACTTCTATCAATTAGACTCTTTTCTTTAGAATTTAATTTTTCTATATCCATCAATGAATCAACATAATAGCGATAGCCTTTGTCAGTCGGAACTCTTCCTGCAGATGTATGCGGATGATTTATATAGCCGGAGTCCTCCAGATCAGACATAATGTTTCTTACAGTCGCAGGGGAATATCCAATATTATAGTTTTTAGTTATATAGCGGGAGCCGACCGGTGTAGCCGTCAAAATGAATTGCTGTACAACTGACCTCAATATTGCTTTTTCCCTCTGATTTAATTCTTCTTTTTCCATTTTTTACTTATATAATACTCAAAATCAAGGCGCAAATATATCAAAATTAAAATAATTTTTTTAGCCATTCGAAGATGAGTACACCAATTCTTCCCATTTTTACTAAATGGAAACTAACATAACTTTGAATAAGATAATAACTTATTTTAGGGATGTAGCTATTTTGAACAAGGATGACTAAACATTAAATTTTTATCAAGAATTTTAAACTTCTTCAAATAAAGGAATTTTTGGTGGCCAAAAAATACGAAGATGCGGGTGTAAGCATTCAGGCAAGCGATGATACCGTCGAGAAAATAAAAAATTATGCAAAATCAACGTTTAATAAAGCTGTTCTATCGGATATAGGGCTTTTTGGTGCGTTTTTTCAACCTGACTTTACTAATTACAAAGAACCTGTCTTGGTGTCCAGTGTTGACGGAGTTGGTACAAAACTTAAAATTGCCACAATGCTGAACAAGCACGATACCATAGGTCAGGATCTGGTAAACCATTGTGTAAATGATATTGCCGTTTGTGGTGCTGAACCACTTTACTTTTTAGATTATATGGCTTTCGGTAAGCTCGACCCTGAAGTAGCAGCAGAAATCGTAAAAGGATTTTCTATCGCTTGCAAAGAAAATAACTGCGCTCTTATTGGTGGAGAAACTGCAGAGATGCCCGGACTTTATCAGGAGGGTGATTACGATCTTTCGGGAACCATTGTTGGTATTGTAGAAAAATCTAAAATCATAAAAGGCGACTCAATTACTTCCGGAGATGTTCTTATCGGAGTACCTTCAACCGGACTTCATACAAATGGATATTCACTTGCTAGAAAGGCAATTTTAGAAAAATATGATTTACATAACAAGATGCCTTTTACAAACAATACCATTGGTGAAGAATTACTAACTGTGCACCGTAGCTATTTAAGTATAATAAAAGTTTTAAAAAATAATCTTTCCGTTAAAGGATTTTCACACATAACCGGTGGAGGAATTGTTGGAAATACAAAAAGAATTTTACCTCCAGGATTAAATCTTAAAATTGATTGGGGAAATTGGAAGCTACCTTCTATGTTTCATTTGATTCAGGACGCTGGTGATATTTCTGATGAAGAAATGAAAGAAGTTTTTAATATGGGAATAGGATTAGTATTTGTGATCTCAAAAAATCAATTGGAACTTGCTCTTCGTCTTCTGAAAGAACAAAAAGAAAATCCAATTATAGTTGGAACTGTAGAATAATTTATTGCACAATCCTTTATGTTTATAGACACTCACGCACATCTTTTTTATCCCAACTTCGATGGTGAACTCGAGGAAGTCATATCAAGAGCCAAAAGTGAAGGTGTCGACTACATTTTAGTTCCAGCCACTGACTTGAAAACAGCAAAGCAGGTTATTGAGCTCACTGAAAAATATGAATTGGTTTATGGCGCTGTCGGAATTCATCCGCATGATACTAAAGATTGGGATTCCTCGATGATTTCTGAAATAGAAGAGCTGGCTAAAAAAGAAAAAATTTTAGCGATAGGTGAAATTGGACTGGACTATTATTACGATTTTTCTCCTAAAGAGAAACAGATTGAAGCATTCAGAGCACAAATTGAACTTGCACTTAAACTGGATTTACCGGTAATAATTCACAACAGGGATTCTGACGCGGATATGATGGAAATAATCAGAAGCTATTGTGGTGCAGGATTAAAAGCTCAGTTACATTGTTTTAATGGATCGCTGGATGATGCTATGGAACTTGTTGGAATGAATTATATGATTTCCTTTACCGGTAACATTACTTTTAAAAATGCAGATAATCTTCGAAGAATTCTCCAGCATATTCCACCAGAGAATTTATTACTTGAAACTGATTCGCCGTTTATGACTCCCGTTCCTTTTCGTGGAAAGAGAAACGAGCCTTCGTATGTAAGATATGTTGCCGAAAAAATTGCAGAGCTTCATAAATTAAGAACTGAAGATGTTGCAAGAATAACTTCATTTAATGCTTTTAGAATTTTTGGAATTGGCAGTAAACCGGAAACCGCTTTCACTTATAAGCTTGGGGATTCGCTTTATGTAAATGTAACAAATCGCTGTAATGCACACTGCTCATTTTGCAGAAGAAAAGATAATCCGATTCTGCGAGGTTATAATCTTGGAATGGAAAGAACCGAAGAGCCTTCTTCCGAAGTATACATTAAAGAGATTGGTGATCCGAAAAATTATAAAGAAATTGTGTTTTGTGGTTATGGTGAACCAACAATCAGATGGGATGTTGTTAAAGAGATTTCAAAATATGTAAAAGCGAATGGAGGCAGAACCCGTCTCAATACAAATGGTCATGGTAACATCATTAACAAAAAGAATATCACACCTGAATTAAACGGGTTGATAGATGTTGTGTCAATAAGCTTTAACACATTCGACGCGAAACAATATTCAATTCTGGTGGGATTGGACAGATCATACTTCAACGAAATGGTTAACTTTGCAAAAAGTTCAAAACCATTCGTTGAGAAAGTTGTTATGACAATCGTCTCAATGGACGAGGTCGATATTGAGCGCTCCAGAAAAATAGTTGAAGAAAAAATAGGTGTTGAGTTTAGAGTAAGACAATTCTTTCCATCAGGTAAATAAGTTGATAAGCAAATTCAAAATCCTGCTGATTCTGATATATTTCTTTGCACTTAGTTTCGAGACTTTTTCCCAAACCGAAAAAAAACATTATGAATCCGCAATTGGAAATCTGCAATCTGCAATTAAAAAAATTACTAACAGTCCTTTCTTTGATCAGACAATAATTGCTCTTGACGTTTTTGATTTAACTGACAGCGTCACTCTATTAAAACAAAATGAAAAACTCTTGCTTAAACCAGCATCGAATATGAAGATACTTACTGCAATTTCGGCATTGATGAAGCTTGGTAAAAACTTTGAGTTTAAAACTGATCTTTATCATACTGGTGTAATTGAAGGCGAAACACTTTACGGAAATCTATTCGCTGTTGGCGGATTCGATCCTGAATTTTCAACTGACGATCTCGACTCACTTGTAAGGGGTGTTCAATCACTAGGAATAAAAGAAATAAAAGGCGGAGTATACGCTGATGTTTCAATGAAGGATACTCTTTACTGGGGAAAAGGCTGGATGTGGGATGATGATCCTGATCCGGGTGAACCTTATTTGAGTGCTTTGAATATAAATGGTAATTCTATAAAAGTTTTTATTGAGGGCGGTGAAGTTGGTTCACCTGCAAAAGTGACTCTTATTCCGGAAACAGATTTTGTTAAAGTTGAAAATCATACTATTACAGTTCCAGAGAGTTCGTCAGATAATTTTACAATCACACGTGATTGGGTGAACAGAACAAACACAATTATAATTGATGGTGAAGTACGTAAGTCAGCATACATTGATTCTTCTGCAAATACTGAAGAACTAAATATCATTTATCCTGAAAAATATTTTCTAACTTTATTTAAAGAACATCTTGAGAATGCGGGAATAAAGGTAGATGATGGAATTGACCTTCAAAAATTAAAAGAGAATTCAGTTTACCTGGCTTCTATAGACAGAGATATTGATACCGTCCTTTTAGATTTAAACAAAGAAACTGATAACCTTAATGCAGAAATGCTTGTCTATGCTATTGCATTGAAAGATTCAGGTGCACCGGCAATTGCTGATAACGGACTTGCTGCTGTAAAAGAATTAATAGACTCACTCAATTTGAATTCAGATGATTATTTTATCGCAGATGGTTCCGGTGTATCTCATTACAATCTTGTTTCTGCTCAACTACTGCTTGAGGTAATGAAGTATATTTATTATGATAGAAAAGATTTATTTGATACTTTTTACAATTCACTCGCAATTGCCGGTGTAGATGGTACCTTAAAAAAGAGAATGAAAATTTCTCCGGTTGAAGGTAATGTTCACGGAAAAACCGGGACGCTAAAAGGAGTCAGTAATCTTTCAGGTTATGTAACTTCAAAGAACAGTCATCTGCTGGCATTTTCAATTCTAATGCAAAACTTTGTGGGAAAGTATTCGTGTGCGAGAAACTTGCAGGACAAAATTTGCATCTTGTTATCAGAATATGATAAATAGGTATATAAGTCATTCCTGCGAACGGAGTGAGTCAGGAATCTGACAGGGTTATATGA
>Ga0307425_1001001_pt1 | contig 17393 bp, 9 predicted proteins | sample SalMarWE160330MG_FD_202152 | JGI IMG/M metagenome (GOLD analysis project Ga0307425, IMG submission 202152) | Salt marsh sediment microbial communities from the Plum Island Ecosystem LTER, Massachusetts, United States - WE1603-30 | ecosystem: Environmental > Aquatic > Marine > Intertidal zone >... | reverse complement strand
TTCAACAAAAATAAATTATAGTATTCCAGAAGCTGGAAATATAAAACTTGCTGTTTACAATATTGTTGGAGAAGAGGTTGCAGTTTTAGTTAATGGATTTACTCAGGCAGGATCATTCGATGTTACATTCAATGCTTCAAATCTGCCAAGTGGTGTATACATCTATAAGCTGCAGTCAGCAAATTCAATTCAAACAAAGAAAATGTTATTACTTAAGTAATTTCGTTTATTTATTTGTTTGATTTTTACAGAGCCGCAGAATTGCGGCTCTTTTTTTTACCCTTTGACTATTTTGAATAAATGAATTATTTGTTAAATTATACGGTAAGATATGGGCTTAGTTGCCCGAAGTAAGTTTTATCTGCTTAACTAAAATAAATATTATAACCAACCAAAACTTGGAGGATCTATGAAAAAGGTGCTACTCTCTCTTTCTCTCATTTTTGTTTTTTCTGTTTTATCAATCGCTCAAGTGACTGTCTTCTCAGATAATTTTGATAGCTATCTGGCTGGTCAGCAGTTAGCATGTCAGAATCCAACAGATTGGACGACTTGGAGCAGCTTACCATGCGATCCCGTAGAGGATGGATATGTTTCTTCAAATTATGCGCATAGCGGGAGCAATTCTTTCGTAATAGTTCAAAACAACGATCAAGTTCATGAGATCGGTCCTTACACTTCAGGAAAATGGGAAGTCAATTGGCAGATGTATATCCCAACCGGTGCATCCGGATACTTTAATACACTCTCTATCTTCGCTGGTGCAGCTTCGGAATGGGGAATGCAGGCATACCTAAATGTTGGTGGTGCCGGAACTCTTGATGCAGGCGGAGTAACTGCTGCCACATTTACATATCCAAATGATACCTGGATATTTGTTCAGGTTATTGTTGATCTGGATATTGATCAGGCTCAATTCTGGATGGATGGTACAATGATCTACCAGTGGCAGTGGACACTAGGAGCTCTGGGAGGTGGTGGCTCGCTTCAGTTAAATGCCAACGATTTCTTCGGTGCTGTTGCTACAGATGAAACATACTACGATGATTATCAAGTACTTGATTTAATTATTCCAGTTGAACTGACATCATTTACAGCTTCAGTTAATGAAGGTAATGTGGTACTAAATTGGTCAACCGCGACAGAGACAAACAACCACTTGTTTGAAATTGAAAGAAAAGCAGTAACTTCTGAATATATTACAATCGGATATGTAGAAGGTGCTGGTACAACAACTGAACCACAGAACTACAGCTACGCTGATAATGAAGTTGAAACAGGTACTTACACCTACAGACTAAAACAAGTTGATTTCGACGGAACATTTACTTACTCAAATGAAGTTGAAGTAGACGTAACAGCTCCGCTGTCATTCAATCTGGATCAGAATTATCCAAACCCATTCAACCCAACAACGAATATTAATTATAGTATTCAGGAAGCAGGAAATATTATACTTGCTGTTTACAACACGGTTGGTGAAAAAGTTGCTGTTCTTGTAAATGGTTACAGCGAAGCAGGACATTTTGAAGTCTCATTTGACGCTTCAAATCTGACGAGTGGAGTTTACCTCTACAAATTACAGTCAGCAAATTCAGTTCAGACAAAGAAAATGATGTTGCTAAAGTAATTTCATTTCTCTTTTTGATATTAGAGTCCGGCATTTGCCGGACTTTTTTTGTAAAAGGTGATCATTTGATTAGAAGACAGATGGATATTATATTTGTTGCCCGAATTGGTGTTTTTAATAGGTTTAAAAACAAATTGCGGGAATAGCTCAGTTGGTAGAGCGCAACCTTGCCAAGGTTGATGTCGCGGGTTCGAGTCCCGTTTCCCGCTCTAACCCCGATAAAAAGGGGTTGTTTTCTTTAAGGCGGTGTAGCCAAGCGGTCCAAGGCGAAGGTCTGCAAAACCTTTATTCGTCGGTTCGAATCCGACCGCCGCCTCCAAACCTTTTTTAACTACATTTATTTTTCTATGTATTTTGTTTACATCCTCCAAAGTGAAAAAGACAAGAAAAGGTATATTGGTTTTAGCGAAAATTTAGATAGAAGATTAATTGAACATAATTCAGGACTCGTTAAATCAACACGAAACCGGAAGCCCATGAAACTTATATACTTCGAAGAATTCAAAAACAAAGTTGATGCTATGAAACGAGAAAAAGAAATTATAGCAAAGAAAGGTAAATTCATCCTTCCTCATTGAAGTCTGCAACCCCGAAATTTTATTTCGGGGCGAATCCGACCGCCGCCTCCAATTCAATCATTCCTAATATCACAAACTTCTAACTGAAATTTCTTAAATTACATCTATTAAACCTTTATTTTTTATGGAATACTTGTTTAGTTCAGTAATAGGTTATTTATTCGGTTCGTTTCCTTCTGCATATCTCCTTGTTAAAAAATTCAGTGGAGTTGATATTACAAAGGAAGGTTCCGGAAATGTTGGTGCGTACAATTCACTCGAGGTTACCAAATCCAAGTTTGTCGGAATTTCAGTTTTTTTGTTAGATTTTATAAAAGGTGTTTTAGCTGTTTTAATTCCAATATTAATTTTTCCAAACGAGTTCATTTACCCAGCATTAGCTTTACTGTTTGCCGTATTTAGTCATTGTTATAATCCATGGTTACAATTTAAGGGGGGTAGAGGTCTTGCCACTGCTGCAGGCGGTGCAATAATAATTTTTCCATTTCTTCTGGTTATTTGGTGTGTCCTTTGGGTAATTTTTTACATAATGAGAAAAGATATCATTTTAGCTAATTTTATTGCCACGGCTTTTTCTCTTTTAGTTGTTTTCGGAACTACCAGTATTGCTATAAAGTATGCCTATCCTCGACCAGAAAATATTTCTATTTTAGTAATGGTATGCAGTGCAATATTAATTCTTATATCTACAAAACATATTGAACCATTGAAAGAATATTTTTCAGAATTAAAAAATAATCGGAAAATAAAAAAATGATTAAAAATAAAAGTACTTTTATAACGGTTGGTCTGGTTATTATTTTGATTGGAGCTGTAATTGTTGCAAACAATTATTTTAAAATAATTAGAATCACCGATAACTTTGCAAATAAACACGAAGTAGTATTCGCTCAGTTCCAAAATCAAAAAGAAAAAAACAATGATGACGTGAGTAACTCCCGTCGAAACATTATAACCGAAACAGTTAAGAATGTTAGTCCTGTTGTGGTTGGAATAAATGTTATTGAAATACGAGAATACAAAAATCCTTTCTCATCATTTTTTGATGATCCATTCTTTCAAAGATTTTTTGGAAATAGGGGAAATTATAACCAGCAGGTAAAAGAATTGGGATCCGGGTATATTATATCCTCAGATGGTTACATTGTAACTAATGATCACGTTGCGGGAAATGCTAGTAAAATTACAATTACACTTACCGATGGAAGATCGTTTGATGGTAAGCTTGTTGGAACTGATCAGGCAAGTGATATCTGTCTTCTTAAAATTGATGGTAACAATTTACCCTACGCTAAGTTTGGAAATTCTGATGATGTAATTATTGGTGAATGGGTTATTGCACTTGGTAATCCATTTGGTCTGTTTGAATTAAATGACAAGCCTACAGTTACAATCGGCGTAATTAGTGCTTCAGGGATGAATCTTGACGCCATAAATGACCGGTACTATTTAAATATGATCCAGACAGATGCTTCTATTAATGGTGGAAACAGCGGTGGACCTTTGGTCAATGGTGACGGTGAGGTTATAGGAATGAATACTCTCATTTTCACTGCGGGTGGAAACACCGGAAGTATTGGTTTGGGCTTTGCGATACCAATAAACAAAGTAAAAAGAATAGTAGAGGAGCTAAAAGAAAATGGTTCGATTGACAGAAATTTTGAGATTGGTTTAAGAATTCAATCAATTGATGAAGGTGTAGCAACATATTATCATCTGAAAAGTACTAAAGGGGTTATTGTTACAAAGGTATATCCGAATACACCTGCGGAAAAAGGTGGAATTGAAGTTGGTGATATTATACTTGAAGTTGAGGGTTACAGAATAAATAATGAAAATACAATGTTTAGTGTCTTTCATGAATTCAGGACAGGACAGAGCATTACACTGAAAATTATTCGTGACGATAAAGAAATAACAAAACAAATGAAGCTTGTAAAAGGATGATTGCCCGATACACTCTCCCTGCTATGGGAAAAATATGGGAAGACGAATTTAAATTTTCCACCTGGTTAAAAATTGAGATACTAGCTTGTGAAGCACGTAATAAATCTGGAGCGATTCCGGAAAAAGATCTTAAATCAATAAAGAGCAAAGCTAAATTTGATGTAAAAAGAATTCTTGAAATTGAAGAAACAACTAAGCACGATGTAATTGCTTTTCTTACTAATGTTGCTGAATACGTCGGTCCCGCTTCCCGTCATATTCATTATGGAATGACATCTTCCGATATACTCGATACTACACTCTCCTACCAGATGAAAACAGCAGGTGATCTTTTACTTGCACAACTTAATGATTTAAAAAAATCATTAAAGAAACGCGCCATTGAACACAAAAATACAATTTGTATTGGAAGATCGCATGGAATTCATGCAGAACCGACAACAATGGGACTTAAATTTGCACTTTGGTTTGAAGAGACAAAAAGAAATATTAAAAGGCTGCAAAGTTCAATCAAAACTATCAGCGTGGGACAAATATCGGGAGCTGTGGGAACTTTTGAACATTTATCTCCAAAAGTTGAAGCATATGTATGTAAAAAAATGAATTTAAAGCCTGCCAGCGTTTCCACACAAGTAATTCAGAGAGACAGGCACGCTGAGTTTTTAAGCACACTTGCTATAATAGGTTCAACATTGGAGAAAATTTCTATTGAGATCAGGCATCTCCAGAGAACTGAGGTTCTTGAAGCTGAAGAATTCTTTTCAAAAGGACAAAAAGGTTCTTCCGCAATGCCGCACAAACGAAATCCGGTAATAAGTGAAAGGATTACAGGGCTTTCAAGAGTTTTAAGAGCAAACTCTGTTGCTGCTCTTGAAAATGTTGCACTCTGGCATGAAAGAGATATTTCTCATTCATCTGTTGAAAGAATAATCATTCCTGATAGCTGCATTGCTCTAAACTATATGCTCGATTTGATGATCAAACTAATTAATAATCTTTTAATTTACCCTGAAAATATGATTAAAAACCTGAACCTTACACGGGGTTTAATATATTCACAAACCGTATTATTAAAACTTGTGGATAAAGGTTTATCCAGGGAAAATTCATACAAGCTTGTTCAGAAGTCCGCTATGGATGTCTGGGCTGATACAAAAAAGAATTTGAAAGATGAATTATTAAAATCAAAAAGTGTATTAAAATATCTGACTAAAAATGAAATTGACAAGATTTTTAATACGGAAAAGATTCTTGATAATGTAGATTATATTTTCCAGCGAAGTATCTACTCGGATAAGTGATAGAAATTTTAATCTGAATTGATTCCATCAAATAATCGCCGCTCATTAAATTTGTATTGATATTTGACTTTTCCCGGAATGACTAGTAGTGTATTATTATAAAGAATAAAATTATTAATGAACAAAACAATATTAAATATTATGAAAGCATCATTTGTAGCTGCAATAATTCTATTAGCCGCTAATTTTTTCCTTGTCGGTCCTGCAAATAACAATTCTGAGCAAGGAGAATCAACCGATACCCTGAAAGTTATCGAACCACAAAATTATTTTACGCTTGAAAATCAGCTTATAACAACTTTGCTCTCACGCTACCATTATACACATGTTAATCTGGACGATTCTCTTTCTTCAATGTTGTTTACTAAATATCTGGAGAATCTTGATAACAATAGAGTATATTTCTATGCTTCTGATATAGCGCAACTTGAAAAAGAAAGATATTCTTTTGATGATTATCTGCTTGCCGGCAATATTCAACCTTTCTTTGACATCTATAACCTATACGAAGAAAGAATGATGGAGCGAATGGATTATGTCGATACTATTCTCGTTAATGGATTTGATTTTACTAAAAATGATTCTCTAGAAATAAATCGTGACAACTCAAATTGGGCAAATTCAACACAAGCAATGGATAGATTGTGGACTGAAAGAATTAAAAATGATGCGCTAAACCTTAGCTTAAGTGGTAAAACCGAGGATGAAATAGTTTCTAATCTCAAAAAAAGGTATGATAATTACATCCACGCTCTTTCTCAATACAACAGTGAAGATGTATTCCAGTTAGCTATGGACTCTTATACTACTTCAATTGATCCTCATACTGATTATTTCTCACCTGTAACGTCGGAAAATTTTAAAATAGATATGAGCTTATCATTGGAGGGTATAGGCGCGAGATTGATGAATGAGGATGGATATACAAAAGTGGTAGAAATTATTCCGGGGGGACCTGCATTCAAATCGAAGAAATTAAATGCCGATGACAGAATAATAGCAGTTGCACAGGGAATTGATGGAGAATTTGTAGATGTTGTTGGATGGAGAATTACTGATGTTGTTCAGCTCATCCGCGGACCTAAAGAATCTACAGTTCGTTTACAGATATTACGCGCAACCAACGGACTTTTAGCAAAACCTGTAGAAATTAGCCTCGTACGAGATAAAGTAAAACTGGAAGAACAGGCGGCAAAAAGTAAGATTTTAGAAATTAACAACAACGGAATCCCGTACCAGATTGGTGTAATAACAATTCCAAAATTCTATACCGATTTTGAAGGGACGCAAAATGGCGATGCTGATTCAAAGAGTACGGTTACAGATGTTAAGAGACTTTTAGAAGAACTGAAACAAAAAAATGTCGATGGCGTGGTTATAGATTTAAGAAATAATGGCGGTGGTGCACTTTCTGAAGCTATTGATGTTACCGGGTTATTTATTGATAAAGGTCCGGTGGTCCAGGTAAAAGATGCGCAAGGTAAAGTTGAAGTTGGAGCAGATCTGGATCCTGAACTTGTTTACAGCGGACCGTTAGCGGTGCTTGTTAATCGATTTAGTGCTTCTGCTTCAGAAATTTTTGCTGCTGCGATTCAAGATTATGAGCGTGGAGTGATTGTAGGCGAACAAACTTATGGTAAAGGTACAGTTCAAAACCTGATTGATTTAAACAAAGTTTCAAGAAACGGGTCGAATAAATTCGGACAGCTAAAACTAACCATAGCAAAATATTACCGGATTAATGGCGGTAGTACTCAAAGACTCGGAGTAATTCCCGATATTCCTTTCCCCTCTTATACCGATCCGCAGGAATTTGGTGAAAGTTCTCAGATTTCTGCACTTCCGTGGGATAAAATAAATCCAACTAATTATAAATTATTTAGCAATTTAAGTGAAATTATTCCGAGGCTTCTATCTTCTTCAGAAAATAGAAGAAACAACGATCCCGAATTTCAATACCTTAACGAAGATATTCAAGATTACAAGAATTCTAAAAATCAGAAATATCTTTCTCTTAATGAAGAAGTAAGAAAACAGAAAAAAGATGAACAAGATGAAAAGGAATTTCAGCGGGAGAATGAGAGACGGAAAAGAAAAGGATTGAAGTTATTAGAAAAGGGAGAAACACCGGAAAAAAGTGATGAAGAAAATGATATCTTCCTGACTGAAACAGCGACAATAGTGACCGATATGATTAATATATCGAGCGAATTGACAAAGGTTCGTTAACAGCTAAGATGTTTCAAAAGTTTTTCTTCAGCAATCGGAAAGATTGTTTCCTTGTATGGAAAATCAAGATCGGTCTCAAATACAAAAATAACCGGCTCGTGTAAAACCTGCGAGTGAGCTATAAAATCTCTCATTAGATCTTCCACTGAAGATTTTATCATCTTTTGATGAATTGATCTTACTTTGGCAGAAACAATTCTTTGATACAAATTTTCCTGGGACCAATCCCAGATAATTTCGTATAAGTAAATATTTAAAAGTTCATTTTTATTATCCGGTAAAGTAAAATATCCTTTACCATGATAATTTTTTTCAACAGTAGAAATTCTTTTTATAAGAAGATTATCCTCAACAAAATTTTTGATAATCCTCCCCTCTTCCAAAACCGGTTTGTTAAGTTTTAAAGACCAATCGATAAAATTTAAAAGCTTATCCAGCTGGTTACCAATCTGGTGGGCTTTTTCATATACCATAATCCTCTCATTTATTTTTCTGGCCCTAATCTCATTATCAAACCATAACTTACATTCTATATTTTCCCTGAGAATATCTTCAAGTGAAAGATTAAACTGAACAGATTCCTCAATGGCAGGAAATAATCTATTTTTATGAAATTCAGATAACCACTCTTTAACTTTTATTAATATTTTATATTGATTGGATTCCCAATCTGATCCGCAAGAAGTTAATTTTTTTAAATCCAGAGTAGTCATTTACTTACCTAATGATGAAATAACTTATTTAATATGGTTTATTCCAAAAGCTTGCCAAAAGCTTGCAGGAAAGGAAGGTGAAATGCCTTTATTGAATTAATACACTCTTAAGAAATAATTGCAAACTTCTGCTGATTATTCAGGTAAAAATTCCTGAATAATTCTCGGAATGATATTTAATGGTAAAAAGGAAATTAGGAATGGAATTTTTACATAAAAAAAGGAACGGAAAAAAATTCCCGTCCCTTACAAAAATACCTCAGCATAATAAATTTAAATATCGAACTTTATCCCTTGCGCCAAAGGAAGCTTGGAACCGAAATTTATTGTATTAGTTTGCCTTCTCATATAAGCTTTCCAGGCATCTGAACCGGATTCTCGGCCTCCACCGGTTTCCTTTTCGCCACCAAATGCACCGCCAATTTCAGCGCCTGAAGTGCCAATGTTCACATTGGCAATACCACAGTCAGATCCGACACATGAAAGAAATCTTTCAGCTTCCTTTATGTTATTCGTAAAGATCGCTGACGAAAGTCCCTGAACTACTCCATTATGTAATGAAATAGCTTCGTCAACATCTTTCTTATATTTAATCAGATAAAGAATAGGAGCAAATGTTTCCTCCTGCACTATCTCATAATGATTTTGTGCTTCGACTATCGCAGGTGTAACATAACAACCAGATTTAAAATCTTTTCCACCAAGAACTTCGCCTCCAATAAGTACTTTTCCTCCTTCCTCTTTAACCTTCTTTATCGCGTTCTCAAAATTTCTTACAGCATCAGTATCTATTAATGGCCCCATATGATTTTTTTCATTTAGCGGGTTACCAATTTTAATACTCTTATAAGCTTTAAGAAGTGAATCTCTAACTTTGTTATAAATTGATTCGTGAATAATAAGTCTCCTGGTTGTTGTGCATCTCTGTCCGGCAGTTCCAACCGCTCCAAAAACTACTGCGGGAATAGCTAATTTAAGATCCGCATCAGGTGTTATTATGATGGCATTATTACCTCCAAGTTCCAGAATTGTTTTTCCAAACCGAGCCGCAACAACTTCCGCAGCATGTTTGCCGACTTTAGTAGATCCCGTTACAGATATCAACTGCACTCTTTTATCTTTTAATATTCTTTCTCCTACAGTAGAACCTTTGCCAATCACAAGTGAAAATATTCCTTCGGGCAGATTATTTTCTTTTAAAACCTGAGCAATTATTTTCTGAGTAGCGATAGCAGTCAACGGCACTTTAGATGAAGGTTTCCAAATATTAACATCTCCGCAGACTGCTGCAATCATTGCGTTCCAACTCCATACAGCAACAGGAAAGTTAAACGCTGATATTGTACAAACAATTCCAAGTGGATGATATTGATCATACATTCGGTGCATTGGTCTTTCGGACTGCATAGTAAATCCGTACAGCTGGCGTGACTGCCCAACTGCAAAATCACAAATATCAATCATCTCCTGTACTTCTCCTAAACCTTCCTGAAGAGATTTACCCATTTCATACGAAACAAGAGTACCAAGAGGTTCTTTGTATTCACGAAGTCTGATTCCAATTTGTCGTACTATTTCTCCCCTTCTAGGAGAAGGTATCATTCTCCATTCTTTAAAAACTTTTTCAGCTTCCTTCACAACTTTTTCATAATCTTTTTCTGATGCCTGGTAAACCGTTGCAACAAGTTTTCCGTCAACTGGTGAATACACTTTTATTTCTCCACCTGATTTTGATTTATTCCATTTTTGTCCGGTTGAAGAACCGTAATTATTTTTTTGAATATCCAGCCTTTTCAGAAAATCCATCTTTATCTCCTTTATTTAATTCAATTATTTTAGATATTTTAAAAACTCATTACTAAATTAGTAATAATATCTTCAACTATCTTGTTCATTCATTATTGCGAATTTGTTTTATTATTAGTCCATTTGAATTACACATTCTCAATACTCAATTTTTTATTGCAAAAGCATTCTCTGAAATTCTAAAATAGAGTTTGATTATTTTGAGACAGTTGAGCTGTTCAATCGTTATCTTAAATACGTGAAAACCTCATTAAATAAACAAAAAGTTATAAATCGCATTTCCACAAACTCTTTTTTATTTAAGCAATTCTAATCAGTAACTTGACAGCATCATTTACATTTATTATGTTGTAACAAATTTTCTTCCTTTGTTTTATAAATGGTTACCATTTTAAACCGTGGACAGACGATAACTTACCATAGTTTCGGTTAGAAATGCATTTCTTATTAGTGCCTTTAAATATTTGACTGAATTGGTTCTTATTCTTATAAGAGTAATTGCTATAGTAATAATTAATTCCTTTAACATAAAGGAAGAATACTATGGAGTAATAATAATTTGAGGTTTTATATAACATCTAATTAATAAATTATCATCAACTAATTTTATGAGGGCACCATTATGAATCTTAAATACTTTTTTAGTGGTATACTTACCATTCTCATCTTTCTAGTCTTTCCCAATACTTCAATATTTGCCCAACTTTCAGGTACATATACAATCCCAGGTACTCCATTTGCAACAATTCAAGCTGCTATTGATTCTTTGAATCAAGTTGGAGTTGGAACTGGAGGAGTAGCATTTAACATTACTGCAGGTCATACTGAAACATTTACTTCTGATTCAGCAGGCAATATTACGGCAACAGGAACAGCATCCGATCCAATCATCTTTCAGAAATCAGGTGCAGGCGCAAATCCATTAATTACCGCCTCAGGTTTGGGAACAATTGCGTCCTCAACAACTAATGGTGCTGACGGTGATGGTATAATATTTATCGATGGGGGTGATTACATAACTTTTGATGCTATCGATTTGCAGGAGAATGTAGCAGCTACCGGCGATCAGTTTATGGAATATGGTTACTACCTGAAAAAGGCTTCAGGAGATGATGCTTGTAAAAACGTTACAATTAAAAATTGTACTATTACACTAGATAAGGCTACCATATATTCCTATGGAATTTACATTTCAAATAAGGTTGGCTCAAACGATGCTACTGTTACATCTACCGGGGGACGCACAGAAGATGTAAAAGTATTCAGTTGCTCAATTTCCGATTGTTATGGTGGTATTCAGGTTAGAGGTGATGCCGCATCAGCACCGTACGATTTTTATGACCAGAATATTGAAATTGGTGTAGATGGTGGAAACATTATAACTGACTTTGGTGGTGGTGGTTCTTCCTGCTATGTGATTTATGCCATTTACCAGAATAATATTAAAATTGCTAATAACACGATCAACGGCGGCACTGGATCAACATCTTTAATGTATGGAATATACACTTCGACAGGCAATAATTCTAATATCGATATATATTCAAATACAGTAACAGTAACATCAGATGCTTCGTCGAGTAGTGTTTATTGTATTTACAATTTAATGGGTAGTTCCGGAACTGATAATACGATTAATATTTACGATAATATAATCGAGAATATTTCCTCAACTTCTACTGGAACATGGTACATATTGTACAATAATGGATCGGCATTTACTGTAAACATATATGGCAACACTATCCGCAACGTTACCAGACCAGGAAGCGGTACAACTTACCTTCTGCGTCAATATAACACTGCGTCAGACGGAACAGAAAACGTTTATAACAATAATATATATAATAATACTAACGGTTCTTCGACACTATATTGTTTATATTCATATCCGACATCCTCAACGACTAAATATATTTATGGTAATAATATATATTCGAACAGTGGGGAAAGTACTATCTATACCCTATACGATTATTCCGGTATAGCATCTTATGTCTACGAAAACAATATTTATAATATAGAATGTACCACTACCTCTTCTTCCGTTCTTTATGGAATTTATTGTGCTTCCGGAACGGATCACTATTATTATAATAATTTTATTTCGGACGTTAAAGCACCAAATTCAACAAGCACTACTGCGGGAACCCGGGCAATATATCTTTCCAGTGGTACGAATATAGGTTTGTATTATAACACAGTTTATTTAGACTATACAGCTGCAGCTGGTAATATTAGTGCTGTTTTTTATCCAAGTACAACTCCAACAAGCATTGACTTAAGAAATAATATTTTTGTAAATAATGTTGATAATTCAGCTGGAGCAGATGCCATTGTTTTCCGTGGTGGCGGAACAGCGACATTAACTGATCTTGCGTCAACTACAAATAATAATTTATACTATGCAGGAACGCCTTCTGCTACCAATTTAATTTATTATGATGGTACTAATACTGCTCAAACACTAGGTGAATACCAGGCTCTTGTTTCACCATTAGAATCATCATCAGTTACAAGTCTGCCTCCATTTGTTAATACAACAACTCCACCTTACGATTTACATATTGACCCAACTACACCTACACAAACTGAAAGTGGTGGAACACCTGTTACCACTCCGATTGCTATTACAACAGACTATGATGGCGATACGCGTAATGTTTCAACACCGGATATTGGAGCAGATGAATTTGATGGTATTGGCGCAGATTTAACACCTCCTGACATCACTTATGATTTACTTCCAAATGTGTCTTCTACTCAAACTTCAGTCACATTAACTGCGACCATTACAGATGCAAGCGGTGTTGCAGGCGGTTCAAATTTACCAAGGTTTTATATTAAGAAAACAACTGATGTCTCATATGTCTTTGACAATAATCCTTCAATAGCAGGAGAAGATTACACATTCACTATTAATTATTCAGCTATTGGTGGTATTTCTATAGGTGACACAATTGAGTACTATGTTGCTGCACAGGATGTAAATGATAATGTAGCAACAAATCCTCCAGGGGGTTCAGGAACAAATCCACCAGGTACTACTCCTCCTCCTTCACCTAATACTTATTTAGTGGTTGATGTTCCATTAAGCGGATTATATACAGTTGGTCTTGCTGCATTTAAGAATGCAACAGGCAAGAATATCTATTTTGAAACAAGGACAAGGACAGTAACCAAAAAAATTCAAGAAGATCCTTTTGCACTTAATGAAGATCAGACAGAAACAAAAACTGAAATTGTAAGTCAGGATTTATCTCCTAAAAACATTACAGTTACAGAAACTTATAAAGTACTGATGGAGAATGGTAAACCATTTGATACAAAATTTTTCCAATCTCCTGAATCAATGGGTGTTTACCCAACACTTACAGCTGCGATAAATGATCTTAATTTAAGAGGAGTATCGGGTCCCGTCGAATTCTCATTAGTTGATACGTTCTATCCAAATGAAACTTATCCTATAGCGATAGTAGAAGTTGTAGGTGCCAGTCAAACAAATACAATAACAATTAAACCTACTGCAGGTATTCAAGCTGAAATTCCTGGTGATATTACACAGACTCAGCCAACAATATATTGCTATGCTGCCGATTGGTTAATTATTGATGGTTCTAATTCACCGGGTGGGACAACAAAGGACTTAAAAATTGTAGGACTAACTAATGAAAGCGTAGCTAGTTCTATTTACTTAGAAGAAGATGCAGATAACAACGTGTTTAAGAATTTGATTTTAGAAAGCCAGGAAACCAGTACAGGTTTTGGAACATTTGTGTTTGGCCCTGGTCCATTAGATAATAACACTATTCAGAATTGCACGGTTAAGAATATTGATACAATTGCATATATGCCCCGTGTAGGTGTTTATACATATTCTACTAATACTGGTACTGGAAACCAAATTATTGATTGTTCTGTTTACGATTGGTATACATATGGAATAAGACTTCAGGGTGCACCCAGTACAAATACACTTGTATCTGGATGCGATATTTATCAGACCTCACCAGGTACTGCTTCACCTTACGGAATTTACATAAGCAGAGTAGATGGTTTGATTGTAGAAAAATGTAAGATAACAGAACTAATGGGTACAAGCACGATCAGAGGAGTTTATTATTTTGGAAGTAGTACTTCGGGAGACGCAATTTTTAGAAATAACTTCATTTCGCTATCAGGTTTTACCAATTTAACAAGTGGTAGTATTTATGGCTTGGATTATTTCGCTTATGCTGCTAATAATTTTGAAGCTTACCATAATTCTATTTATATCGGTGGTACAGATGTTACAACGGGTAGCTCATACGCACTTACCAAAAGAGATGACGCTAATATTTATAAAGCTTATGATAATGCAGTGTATAATGCTAGATCAAATAGTACCGGTACAGGTACTCATTATGCAGTATATGTAGGTGACACAAATACTGTTACTCTTGAAATAGATTATAACGACTTTTTTGCAGATGGAACCGGTGGTACTTTTGGTTATTATCAGGGTCCAGGTGCAATTGCAGATTTGGCTACCTGGCAAGCAACTACCGGACTGGATGCAAACAGTGTTTCCGGAGATCCCGGCTATGTTGGTAACGATGATTTACATATTCAATCCAGCTTTAATACTCTAGATGGTAATGGACTATATTTTGCATCTGTTCCAGATGATATTGATGGTGATATAAGAAATATGACCACACCTGATATCGGTGCTGATGAATACATATACGTGTTCCTAATTTCCGCTCCAACAAATCTGGTTGCCATCCCTGATACTTTCACAGTTGATTTGAGTTGGCAGGATAATTCTAATAATGAGTTAGGGTTTGTAATTGAGAGAAAAGACGGCGATTCTTTGAGTATAAATCCGTTTATTCCAATTGATACGGTCGGCACTGATGTAATTAATTACCTCGATACAGGTTTATCGGCAAATACTACTTATACATATAGAGTGTATGCCTATAGCACTGAGGGTAATTCCGCTTATAGTAACTTAGCAGAAGCCACGACATTCATCCCCGTTGAATTAACATCCTTCACTGCAGAAATAAATGGACGTGACGTAATGATTAAGTGGGAAACTGCAACCGAAACAAACAACCAAGGATTTGATATCGAACGGAAGACGGATAGTGAATGGGAGAAAATCGGATTCAAAGATGGTAAAGGATCAACGACTGAACCAACCGATTATTCATTTGTCGATAAGTTTACATATAAATCTTATAAAGGCACAATAACTTATCGTTTAAAGCAGATGGATTTCGATGGTACTTACGAATACTCGAATGAGATAGAAGTCGATGCTGATTTTACTCCCAAGGAGTACACTTTATACCAGAACTACCCAAATCCGTTCAATCCAACTACTACTATTAAATTCTCGCTGCCATTTGAGAGCAACGTTCGAATATCGGTATACAACATACTTGGAGAATTAGTTAATGTTGTAGTTGATGAATTGAAGGAAGTTGGATTCCACAATTATGTTTGGAATGCATCGAACCTGGCATCAGGAATATACATCTATACAATAGATGCTAAAGCAGTCGATGGAAGTAAGAACTATTCTTCAGTTAAGAAGATGATACTAATGAAATAAAGGGAATAAAATCCTTTTTACAGTCCCGGTCCATAAGGACCGGGATTTTTTTATTAAATCTGTTATAAATAATTGAATTAAAAGTTATTTAACTTCCATTAATTGAAATTATATTGCTCCTTTTGTATGTTTCGGGTGCATTTTTAATACTTATGAAAAAATTAAACAGAAATAAAATTCTTACCTTCTTTCTCTACCGGCACAGAAGCTATTTCGTATCAGCATACGAAAACGTTTTTTAATTTTTCAGCTCTTCTCTTTTCTCGTTAAGATAATAAATAACTAATGTTTGGGAAATTTTTATAAAAATTCTACGGAAGTTTAAATGATAATTGGAATAAGACGGGCAGATAAAAATAAGTGGGAAAGGCGCACTCCTTTAATTCCTGATGATTTAAAATATTTGAAGGAAAAATACGGCATTCAAACTCTCGTTCAACCATCTGAAATAAGAGCATATACCAATGCGCAGTATAAAGAAGCAGGCGTTGAGTTAGTTGAAGATATTCAAAACGCCAAAATTATTTTTGCTGTAAAGGAAATACCACTGCACTTTTACCGAGAAAGGAAGACTTATATTTTCTTTTCACACACGATCAAAGGGCAATCTTACAATATGCCTTTGCTTAAAAAAATGATGGAATTGAAATGTAACTTAATTGACTACGAGAGAATTGTGGATGTATCGAATCGAAGATTGATTTTTTTCGGTAAGTACGCCGGTCTTGCAGGAATGGTAGAAACTCTTCACGCTCTCGGTCAAAAATTAAAACTTAAAGGATATAAAACTCCTCTTGAAAAAATTAAACAAGCTTATCAATATGATTCAATCGAAGAAGTAAAGCAGGAGTTAAAAAAAATAGGTGAGGAAATAAAATCAGGAGGAATTCCAGAGGATGTTCAGCCTTTGATAATTGGTTTTGCTGGATATGGAAATGTATCAAAAGGTGCGCAAGAAATTATTGGCATCCTGCCAATTATTTCAATTCAACCCGATGAACTTCAAGACTTAAGTAAATATTCTAAAGAAGAAATCTCCAGAAATTTATTTAAAGTCGTTTTTAAAGAAGAAGATCTTGTCAGACCTAAAGAGGGAAAATTCAAGTTGCAGGATTACTACGATAATCCTGAGAAATACGAAGGAAAATTTGAAGAATATATTCCCTATTTAAGTGTAGTTGTCAACTGCATTTACTGGACAAATCGCTATCCAAGATTAGTTACTAAGAAATTTGTGACGAATGATAACTATCTGAACTCAGAGCAAAAACTGATGGTAATCGGTGATATTTCTGTTGATGTTAACGGTGCCATTGAAATAACATACAAAGCTACCGATCCGGGGAATGCATTTTACACTTATCAGCCTGCTAATGATAAATTTGAAGATGGCATTAAAAAAGACGGTATCACAATAATGGCTGTTGATAATTTGCCTTGCGAATTTCCTAAAGAATCATCAAAAGAATTTTCCTCTATCCTTAAAAATTACGTATACGAAATTGTAAATGAAGATTTTAATAAACCATTTGAAGAACTATCGCTATCCAATCCGATAAAGAAAGCATTAATTCTTCAGAATGG
>Ga0307425_1000999_pt1 | contig 17409 bp, 17 predicted proteins | sample SalMarWE160330MG_FD_202152 | JGI IMG/M metagenome (GOLD analysis project Ga0307425, IMG submission 202152) | Salt marsh sediment microbial communities from the Plum Island Ecosystem LTER, Massachusetts, United States - WE1603-30 | ecosystem: Environmental > Aquatic > Marine > Intertidal zone >... | reverse complement strand
CGCTCAATCCCTGAATATCTCATGCCCTCACCCCAGCCATTAGAGTTCGGAGTTCAGCAAGTAATTCAACCGATATCAGATGCTTCATTACAGGGTGCGATGGCAGCGTTAAATCAACTCTAAGACCTCAGCAATGAAATGCTGGTACTGTCCAGATTGTGAAAACGAAGGCAGAATAAGTCATTGGAAAGGAACGAGATGGGATAATCTGTAAAGTGATTAAGTAATTATGCATGTGTCACAACAGCAAACAAAAAATCCTGCCATTTCTGACAGGGTTTTAATTTACGGTTCAAAATAGGGTTCAAAATATTTTAAACATCTGATATTCAACCTATATTTGTGGGATGTACTGGAATCGAACCAGTGACCTCATGCCTGTCAAGCATGCGCTCTGAACCAACTGAGCTAACACCCCTTTCCCTTTGCGGGATAGCAAAGATAATCATTCATTGGAATTTGGGCAAGGGGCGTGATTGAAGTATGGTTGAATTATGGTTGAGGCTTTGGGAAATGTTTACTTACAGTTGATAGAAGTTAATTAAGATCTGGCTGAAACCGGCAAGGCAAGAAAATCGAAATGCTCCCTCCTTAAAAAATCATCGAGATTTAGTGGGGTATTCTGCTTTCCACCCTCATATTTATCAGCGTGATAGATCTTGTAATCAAGCAGCCCAAACATCCTGTAAATTTCTTCACGTTCCTCTCTACTTGCTCTTTTAAAACATTCCGCTAGAATTACGGGACGGGTTTTCCTGATAAGGGAATCAATTGATTTTAGGATGATCAGGTCATGACCCTCTGTATCTGTTTTTATGAAGGATAATTTGGGTATCCATTCGGGATATTCCTTTTCCAAAAATTTCTCAAGGTTGACGCTTTTTACCTTTTCACCCAGCCCAAATTTTCCATGATTATTTTTTGCTTCTCTTGAAATTCCACCATTACTAAGCGAACCTTCAGAGGAATTGTAAAAGAATTCCTCTTCAGTTTCCGATATTGCATAGGGTACAGCTTTAATGTTGGTCTTCTCGGGATTCAGTTGCTCATTGACTTCAAGTATGGAATAGATTACTGGATTGCATTCAAATCCAATAACAAGTCCCTTATTGCCAGCTGATAGAGACATGGGCACGGTTGTGTCACCAATATTGGCTCCAATATCCACAGCCAGATCACCTTCACTTATAAACTGCCTATAGAACTGGTATTGTTCATAAGTAATAATCTTCCCCATGGATAAGGGATTATCCCAGTTAGCATATTGGAAATCCCCAACGCCCGGGAAATTATAATCTGTGATGGTATGGCTATAGGTCTGGAACTTCCTCCTGGCTGCTTTCCTATTAAAGGATTCCCTCAAATACCTAATCATTCTGCAAACTTTTCGTAAATATAGTTTATTGTGATAATCCCTGAAAACTTGATTCAATGTTACCGGAAATTCTAATCCAGGGATTGCATTGCCTGCTGGAATAAGATTTAATATTCTCCAACACGGCCATTCCTTAATTAAAAATTCATTATTACTAACCTTATGAGTTCAACTATGTTTGAATTAAATATATGGGATATAAGGTTTTGTCAAAGTTGTCATAAAGCTTCCTTTAGGTAAGAGATTAATTATGATGGATTAATATGGACGGGATTTTTTATTCTGAAGAGACTAAAAAGCCTGCCTGGCATGCGCTCAGAACCAACTGAGCTAACACCCCTTTCGCCAGCAAAAATAAGGAAAAATATCTATTGGGAAATATCCTAAGGAGATAAGGGTTTGAAATATGGTTGAGGGTTTAGTGGTTAAGCACGAACTAGGCTATCAAATCCACTTGTATCTCTCCTTCCAACAACTAAAGTTTGTTTATAAAGATCATCTTCTTGTCAATTATCCTTTAATTATTAATGCGAATTAAGAGTTAAAATATCAGATAAATAAAAGCGGCTGCAATCCTCCCGAACACGTGGACCAGCAAGCCATTAAGTGAACGCACCTTGGAAGCTCTTTGAATGTCTGTTTTCTCTATCAGCCAATTGAACAAGGCTTCTATCGGTTGCCGTATCCTTGATACAGCAGTTGAGAAGAGATCATTAGCGGCTTTGTCCATTTGTCTGATATTTTCGGCTTGGTTCCTGATGCCTTTAACAGGGGTTAGCATGGTAGCATTGTAGATTTCTTTGATCCTAGCAAAGAATTCGGTGTCATGGTAGATCTTATCGCCATAGAAAACCCTGTTGGGAATATTGTCCCAGTTTTGTTTGAAAGCATTTAAATCATTTTCAGAAGCAGGGGTGATCACAATGCCTTCAGGGAAAGGCAAGCGATTTGGCCTATGGTATGCCAGGGCATGAAGCTTTAACCCATGGTAGTACATGTTCTTGGTCGAACAATAACCTTTGTCCGTGATTTCTTTGGCCACTGCTCCCTTTCGTTTACCGGAGCAAGTAATAATGGGCAAAGAATCCAACAAACTGGTGTTGAAGCAGCAGTCATCCGGACAATGGTTTACCAGTATGACATTCGCAATATACTTAGGGACCTCGCTTAAACGGTTTATACGGATGTTGAAGGCCACGTAGCTTGGGAGCCTGGGAAACCAGGATAGCAGGTGATCCTTGGCAAAGAGGTGAATTTGCTTTAATTTTAGTATTTGCTCAATGTGCATAACGTAAAGGTAAATTGTCAGTACTTCCTGGTCAGTAAAATCAGGCTCGCTGTTGTTACTGAAGCGCTGGCAGAGATATTTGAGTTCTGTTTCATATAAATCGCATATATACAGGTATATTGCGATAAGCTTGTAGATTTTGTCCTTGGGGATCATGGTTATTGACGGTTTGGTAAAACTCAACAACCTATTGATTCCCAAGGACTTAACCAAATAAAATGGTCTTAACTTATTGACAATCAATATGTTAGTTATCAACAACTATATTGTTTTCAACTCTTAATTCGCATTAGTAACTTGTCTGAAAGTAAACCGATAACATCAACCTAAAATCATGCAAAATCGCCGAGATTTTTTAAGAAACAGTTTACTGACTGTGTCCGGTGCCGGCCTGGTATCCGGGTCACTGCCCCAATCCTGGTTAGCCCGGAACTCCATACGGGATAATGTGAAAATTTTATGCCGCACCCTTGGAAAAACAGGGATCAGGCTCCCGGTGATCAGTATGGGAACCGGCAATACAGATAATCCCAAGCTTGTCCAAGCAGCGTTGGATAAAGGGGTGCAATTATTGGCAACTTCAGAGGCATATCAGAATGGAAACAATGAAACAATGGTTGGAAGTGTCCTTAGAGACAGGCCCAGAGACTCATATATGATAATGACCAGCAGTGTAGATATTAACTGGATTGACACTAAGACCGGATTATTTAAGGATAATTTTGATCCAAAAGCTTTCATGCAAAGGGTAGATGAAAGCCTGAAACGATTGCAGGTTGACTATGTCGACATTTTTATCCAACCTTTTGCGGCCACACGAGAATCACTGTATCATAAGCCTATAAGGAAAGCCATGGAAGCAGTTAAGAAATCCGGAAAAGCCAAATTTCTGGGAATAGCCACACACAGAATGGAACACGAAGCCATCCGTGCTGCTGTTGATGTTGGCATACATGATATAGTCATGACAGCCTACAATTTCCGTAGAAAAGGTTGGTATTCTGAGCAAAAAGGAGAAGAACTGGATGAAGCGATCCAATATGCTGCTGAGTCGGGCTTGGGAATCATCGCCATGAAAACCATGGCCGGGGTTTATTGGGATAAAGAGAGAACAAAACCTATCAATGCAACCGCTGCCCTGAAATGGGTACTTCAAAATGAAAATATTCATACCACTGTGCCGGATTGTTCAACCTACGATCATTTGGACCAGGACTTGGCCATTATGGCCAACCCGGAACTTACGGAAGAAGAAAAGCAGGACCTGAAACCACCCTCAGAGGATTTATCATCCGGTCTTTACTGCCAGCAGTGTAATAAATGTATTCCACAATGTCCTGGAGCTTTGGATATTCCAACCATCATGAGGAGTTATATGTACGCTTACGGCTATAAGAATCTTGAGTTTGCCCGCAAAACACTTTGTTCAATTGACCGCCATTCCCTTCCTTGTTATAACTGTTCAAGCTGTAATGTAAAATGTCAGATGGACTTTGATGTCAGATCCAGAATCCTGGATATAGTCAGGGTGCAGGATATTCCGGAGGATTTCATTGTGTAAGCAAAATTTGGATTTTCTGTCAAGCATGCGCTCTGTACCAACTGAGCTAACACCCCTTATCCCTTTCGGGAAAGCAAAAGTAATAATTCACGGGAATTGGGGCAAAAGGTTTGGAATTAGTGTGTTTTGAATTCTGGTTGAGGGTATACAGTTTACAAATCCTTTAAGCAGTGGACAGAAAACCCCCCTTTCTTTTCAAGGTAATAGCGGGTAAATTCTCCCTTTGCTGAATTTAATGCGCGCCCCCACGCATTCTCACTATCGTCTTCGTTAGAAGACCAAAAAAAGGCTATTATACCCAAATATCCTTTATATTCATTATCGTTGTTCCGGCCACTGGCAAGAGCGGTGAATCCACTGGAATTTGTTGCACCTGTATTTGGACTATTCCAATGAGTCGTGCCTGCTTCTTTTAATTTCCCGCCAGCTGCATCCGGACCTCCCAGATAGTTAGACAGTATTTCAAATCCAGAATCAGACGGCAAATGCCAGCCTGCAGGGCAAACATTATCAAGTTCAGATATTAGTCCATCCTTTAAAAATGTTAGGCTATTAATTGAATCATTTATTTGCTCAAATTCTTTATTAATGATTACCAAGTATTCATTCCATCTATCTCTTAAATCTTTAGAAATTGTACCCGCAACAAAATATTCTGCAAATCTTTTCCTGACACCAACATCCTCATTAAGAGCATAATCGACATATCGACCAAAAAGCTCCATTTACTTAATCTCAAGTTCTTTCTTATTAATGCTATTGTCAACAAGGATAGTCAAAGTGTCAAGAATAAAAGTTCCAAGAATAAATTTTGTAAAGTCTAGCCAGATTTTCAATTTGTTTGTTTCCATAAAACTAAATATGTTATATTATCCACACCTTGTCGCATTTATATCACAAATGCGACAACGTTCATTACTTGGTTACTATGATCCTGGAAAACAAATGGAGTACTGATATTGATTGGGTACTTACTTTTTGCCTTCACACCTGCTAACCATGCACATTCTTTACTTTTAATTGATTTCTTTGCAGGTATAAATATTGCCAGTAGTCATCTTAGCCAAAGTTTTCAAAACAAGCACAAAGAATTGTGACAATGAATTTTAGTACATTCAATTCTTTCAAAAATCGAAACTATAGATTGTTTTTTATGGGACAATCGGTTTCGTTAGTGGGTACCTGGATGCAGAAGACCGCTGTAAGTTGGGTTGTTTATTCTTTAACGCGATCAAAATTCATGTTGGGCGTAACGGTTTTTGCGACCCTCTTTCCTACGGCATTGGTTTCGTTGTATGGTGGCATTGTCGCCGATAGATATAATCGTTATAAAGTTTTGTTATCAACCCAGATAATATCCTTACTACAAGCTGTTTTACTAACATTGGCAATTGTATTTTTTAAACAATATGCTGTTTGGGAAATCATCATTTTAAGTGCGATGCTGGGTATTATTAATGGATTTGACGGACCTGCACGCCAATCGCTGGTAAGGGAATTGGTAGAAAATAAAGAGGACTTGCCTAATGCCCTGGCATTAAATTCATCAATGGTTAATTTATCGAAACTTATCGGTCCTGCAATCGCAGGTTTTATTTTGGAAAGGTTTGGCGATGCAACTTGTTTTGGTTTTAATGCCATCAGTTTTATACCTGTTATAATTTCATTGCTCTTGATGAAGCTGCCCAAACAAGAACTGAAACCAAAAACGGATAAGAACCTTAAAAAGGAGTTCGCCGAAGCATTTTTCTATATCAAAAATACGCCTGTCGTGATCTCAGTAATCATATTTGTTGGTGTTATCAGTTTATTGGTTTTACCTTTTTCCACATTAACCCCTGTATTTGCTAAAGACATTTTTAAAGGTTCTGCTTCTACTTTAGGAATTATTGACGGTGTGATTGGATTTGGTGCTTTTATTGGCGCTTTGTTTTTGGCATCATTAAAACAAGGCAGGAATTTAAGCAAAGTATTAGCCATAAATACGTTGGTGTTTGGGATAGGGCTGACGCTATTTTCGCAAATATTAATTTTACCACTGGCACTGCTGTTTATTGCAGTTGGCGCTTTTGGCATGATGTCCGTAAGAACTATTAGTAATACTATTGTACAAATCCATGTTCCAAATCAATTCCGTGGACGAGTTATCAGTATTTATTTGATGGTATTAACAACAATGATGCCTATTGGCAGCTTACTAATAGGCGCTGTCTCCCATTATATTGGAGTACAAACGACGGTTTTATTAGAGGGATTTCTTGCATTGATTATTGCCGTTTTCTATGGCCGGTATTTAAAAAAAGAAAAACTTAAAAAAGAAGAACAATCTCTTTTACAGCATCAACCTGAAGAAGTAGTAATACAAGCATGATTTTTTAAAATAAATAAAATATGATATCCGAAATAGATAAACATTACCATTCATTGCTGGGTGGGATGTACTGTTTGACAGTTGGTTTTTCTCAAAGGAGATCCTTGCCTGCATCGAATCGTTCCGCACGAAAAGCATAAAGCTTATTGCCATGGTAAAGATGGGAAAGCCTTTATACCGGGATTGCCTTGACAATAAGGAAATGGACGCAGCCGCACCGATAAAACAGTACCGGAAGAAAGCAAAACGTAACCGGAGGTTTAATGCCACTTACATTAAGGTTCCTGTCTTGTATGATGACCGCAGGGTGATCTTGCTCTTTTCAAAGCCGGGCTCAGGGAGCAAATGGAAGGCCCGCATGTACATAATTACACCAAGGATAGTCAGGATGGAAGGTGTAAATACGCCACCAAAAGTTCCGAACTTATTTGATTTGGCTATAGGATTTTTTAATCATAATCATATGGATTTAGACGGATTTTACCTGAAATGTCACTACCTCTAAAGGATGTTCCGGTTATAAGGAAAGAAAAAGTGCCGGAATAGCTGGATTGCCGTCGAATTCAGCGAAATGTGAGAAATCAAGGGAAAGAGTTCATGCTATTAAGCTTGTCGGCACACCTTTGAGCCGTACGATATCACGAATCTTTTCTTTGACGTTCCAGCCATTCAGGCATACAACCGTGCACGAAGAACATTCATCACAAACCTTATGAGGAAGCTTCAGTGACGCGAGCAGGCTGTGAGCGAGAGCTGGTTGCCGATAACCGTATGAATACATATATGCCCTCATCAAATCAGGAATTGGGAGTTCGGCACGGCAGTACCGCAGACACTGGCCGCAGCCCTGGCAGAATAAGCCAGGGTTTGAATCCTCCCTTTTCAAATCGTTCATTTCAGCGTCGTTCAGGCTTAGATCTTCCATCACCGAAAGGTCGATATTCATCTCCTGAAAGTTGCTGAAGCCGGGGATCGTTGCATGGACATTCGAATCCTGCAGGACCCATTTCAATGATGCCCGTGGATTTACCGGTTCCTGGTCCTTTTCAACATCTCCCCTTATTACCTTAATAGCCACTACTCCCAGTCCTGCACCGGCTGCTCTGGCTATGGCTTCTTTGACTTCAAGCCAATTTTTTTGTCTGGGGTTGTATGAAGCCATAACCACCTCATAAAATTTTGAATCAGCGGCGGCATGAACCGCTTCCGGCACATTACTGTGGGTGGTTATACCCAGGAATCGAGCTTTCCCGGCTTTTTTCGCCTTTTCCATGGCTTTCATGACAGGTTCATAGAAGGCCGATTCTCTTCGGGAGACCATATGGTGATACAGGATGTCCACATAGTCCATTTGCAGGCATTGCAGTGCTGCATCGAGTTTCCTGGTAAATTCTTTCTCAGTCGCCGTTTTTTCGTAGAGACCCGTTTTATAGTCCTGGGGAAGGTGGATCTTGGTGCCATAGATAATTGACTCCCGGGACCGTTCCTTCATAATTTTTCCGATCATTTCCTCATTCCGCATCTGCTGAGGCTGCGCAGCAGTGGAATCAAAGTGAGTGATACCGGCATCAAGAGCTGCTTCAATCAAAGCAGGACTGCCAGCAGTCAATATTCCCATTCCAATCACGGGTACTTTAATGCCGGTCTTCCCCAGTGTGCGGTAGGCAAATTTTCGCTCTTTGCGGTTGTCAGTGTGTACTATGTTCGTGGCAGGACAGTAGATGATTCCGGCCATCCCTGCCGCGGATGATTTCATGAACTGCCTTCTGGTGATCGATCTTTTACCCATGAGGAAACCTGATGTAACATCAAACGCTATACAATGGAACTATGCGAAAAATGAGAAATCGTATATGAAATTACATTGATATTAACAGAAAGTCAACTATTTAGGTTTAATTCTAAGGATTGCTCTAAATTATTGATAAGTAAAGAAACTAATGAGTGGATTGGGTGGTCGCAATATGGAAGGATGATTTGACAGAGGTGATTAATTGTGAATTGGCATCTGATACTTGTAAAGATCCCCCTTTATAGACCCGATTTTCAGATTTAATCGAATTTTAACAGGAACGGGGATTTCATCTTTTGTAAACCAGACAGTCATATCATCATCATTTAGAAAGAATCTTCCAGCTACCGTGCTCGAAGTAAATCTCAGACAGGAAAGCTGTCCAAACATGGTATTTATGGTTTCCCCACCCGTGTATGTGAGCTTCAGGTCCCAAAGCATATCCGCTAAATACGTTTGAATTACTACTGGCTGTCCATCTATAATGCTTTCAGCAAGATAATTCTTTCGGAAATGATAATAACCAGTAAGAAGATCATATATATTCTTTGGTACTATATGTTTTCCTGTGGTCTGACTTATTATAATATCTGAGTCATTTCTTGAGTAATGGTCGAATAGCACCTCATTATAAACGGTATTGTTCCCATCCTTCAAATCCATTATTGCAGAATTCGGCAGTCCGGTAGCAGGATCCATGCAACATTCAAAGCGATAATTAAGATCCATGAAAATTTTCAATAATCCGGAACTTTGAGCTTCCGCCTGTATAATCTGTCCGCGTCCTGCCTGATCTTCCATACAGGAAATTGAAGCAACACCGATGTTGAATATGCCATATTTAAGATTAAAATACATGGTTTCACCAATATATTCATCTACCGTTAACGATTTATCCATTGAAGCACCATAAAGCATGGAAACTATCAGAATTGATAAAATTAGATTGAGACTAAATGACATTTTACAATTTATTTGTTCTCAGAGTATATATTCATCCAATGCCATGTGATAATTGTTAAATATAAATATAAATGTCAACATCAAAGAAATCATCATTGTCAGCGGTCTGCCATTATTTAAGGGCCCCCATTAATTCAATTATTTCTGAATTAATCATATTTGAATAAGGACTTCGCCAATGGTTGTAATAAATCATGTATATGGGAATCCGGGATTTGGAATGCCTATCAATCAAGCGTGCTGAACCAACTGATCTAACATCCCTTATTACTATCGGGAAATTAACAGTAAAAATTCATGGAAAAACGACCAATAGGCTTGGTAAGGTTACATTGAGAACCTACCCAGATTAAGAACAAATGTTATATAAATTGAATCCAGGAATGCTACTTTGGAGCCGGCATTGCTCCAATCTGCTTCAGGAAGCTCAACTCATCGTAATTCTGCCACAGGTCCGTGATCTTACCATCTTTGATCCGGAACAGGTCCATGCCGTATATGTCACTGACATGATTACCCGTTGCAGGAACGCCCATTAAATCAACCGTATTGTCGAATGATACATCCCAACGGATAAGGACATAATCACCTTCGGCAATTATCTCATAATGATTGATCTTCACATTGGGCATACTTTTCCACATTTCATCAAATTTCTTTATCTCCTCTATGCCCTTAACATCATCTCCGACTGCTGAATGGATCACAATGTCAGGGGAAAGTATCTCCTCAGCCACGGCCCAGTTCCTGTCCACAGACAGGTCATAGTGCCATCGCTGAGCCAGTATTTTATTTTGCTCTTCAAGCTGGGACTGAGCCTTAAATTTTTCAAGTTCAGCCATGGTCTTCTTATCCTGGCAGGAATTGCCAAGTATCAGGGTTAATGTCAGAATCAGTAAAACGATTTTTTTCATGATAAATAATTTTTAGGATTAGGTGATTTCAATAATTCACTGTTACATGATAAAATAATTGCCGGATGAGAATAGAATTACCAGATGCAAGGCGGTCGAATGTTGCGAGATCCGGGAAATTGTAAATGAAATTACAACTAAATTATCAGAATGTCAATTATTTAGAGGGATCTTTAGAAAGTTCCCCCACACGGGCATCAATCTCTGATCCGAGATGCCAATTGCCTCGATCTTTACCTCGAGTGATTCGGGTTGATACTTCAACAGCAACTTTGAGGACCCGGTACTTTAAAGTTCACCCCCGGCTCCTGGAATTCAGGTTCTGCAGCTGTGATCAGGTGCATTATTGTTGACTCTTTGAAAGCGTATAATTCGAAATTATCGTTGATGCGTATTCTCCGGGGAGTGAATTCGATCTTTCGGTTCCAGTATTTGATTAACGCCTCCCCGGAATAGGCCTTTGACAGATCCAACGATAAAACTGTATGTTTTCTCGTGCTTTCATAATGAACGTCTTTCGCTGCCTGTTGCCTTCCGGCCAGTTGTATGTAACCGTTAATTGTCGGAAGATTGTGGTACTGTGATTGTATGGTCCATGAATCATCCCCTGTTTTCAATGGCTTCTGCAATCACGAAATAATTCAGCATTTCCCTGTGATCGAACTAAGCATCCTGGTACCTGGTCCGGTTCCCGTTGCGCACAAAATCCAAAAAACAGGTTGCCGACAACCTGGTGTAACGGTATTCCAGGTTTTCTTCCAGCAGACGTGCCCGGCCGGAAACATCACCTGCTCTGGGAAAAAGTTTCCAATCCTTTAGAGGGATAAGGCTTTCCTTAATCACATCCTCCGGTGAGCCCCCGGTCAGTAAATTTCTCTTCTGGGCAGAAACGGACAGGCTGAGGGGAACAAGCAATAATAACACCGTGGGTTTTTAGCATAGAATTGAATGAAACGCGATATCAGGATTACTTCAGGTTCAAACTCTTCCAATTAAAAATGCATTCCCAGTCCCTATAACGTAAGGCATTCAGGTTGAATGTGCGATCCCGGCATTATTGCAGTGTCAGTTTAACCGATGCCTTAATACTGCTTTCGCTTTTTTTGTCCCAGATTACGATCTCGCAGATAACCGGATTCCTGATACCGGGATCATTAATGTGAAAGTTGGGAGCTATCTGGGAAGTAAACTCTGATACTTCCATGCCTTCATCACCAACGAGGTCTTCCTCGTTCAAAACAACGGCACCTGCATCATCCGTTATTTTCACGCTGAGGCCAAAATAGACCAATCCGGCTTCCTGCTTAAATCCCCGGAGACCTTCAAACAGCATGTAAATATTCTCGTTTAACCCGGCATTATCACCGGTAATTGTGGCATTGTTTTCGGGGGAGTAAAGGTAAATTTCATCGTACGATACCCCCTTGCTTTCGATCACAATCCGTTCATTGGGAATTACATTAAATCCCAGATTCGTCTTGAAGGTCCCCTTCCCCTGTTTATCCCAGATGATTACATGTAAGGTGTACTCCGAGTTTGAATGCATAGGGTCAGCGATGGTCAAATTCGCTCTCAACAATAAGGGGGAACCGTTTATTCCCTCGGTATAATCCGCATATAAATCATCGATTTTCAATACGGTATCACCCTTCTGACTAACTACAGACAATAGCATCCCCGGAAAGGCTGAGCCTTCATGCTGAACAAAGCCCGTAATGTTATCAAAGTTCAAATAAACCTTCTCCCCGTAGGTGAATGAACTTCCGCTGATTTTATTCTCTCCATCCGACAGATAGACCTCGTCACAGACAAGGCCATCGCCCCTGGTACTTAAACCTGTCAGGAAATCGACATTAGCCGACTTCCTGAAATTACAGGACATTGCGAAAAGAAGAAAAAGGATAAATACCGACAATCTTGTTTTCATTTTTCTTGATTTTAAGGATTAAAAATCAGTTCATAAATAATTGGATTTCAATGTTAAACTGACACTTTATCCAAATATAATGAAAAACCCTCATTTACAGCCGGCATAATTCCAGCCCCGTAACGACTGCCATGGATTTCTCCGCTTGTACTGAGCCAAATGGTCCCGCCTGGAAAGCCGGTGATGCTGCGCCTTGCTTGAAGCATGTGCTCTTAACCGCGCGTTGGTATATATGCCGGTTGGAAATTTAGGTTATCTGCAGATTGATATAAAAATGATTTTTAACTAACTTTATGTATCCTAAAAGAATCCCTGGAAATCATTCCTTAAATCAATTCGTATCAATCATGAAAAGAAGATTTTTATTTTTGCTGCTCCTGCCGGCCGGAATATTCTTTCAGCACCTGTCTGGTCAACCTTCCTGGCAGGTACAAAACTCCCCGGTATCCGGTGACCTGATAGCCGTCAGTTTTGTGGATACCTCCTACGGCTGGGCAGTTACAAACGAGGGAATGATGATCCATACCGTTAACGGCGGAGAGGCCTGGGAGACCCTGACAGACCTTGATGGATTTTATCCCAATAAGATCTTCTTCCAGGATCGTAACTCTGGCTGGATGGTGGGATCTTTTTCAAATACTCTGGATACAGCGCTGATCATGAAAACCAGCAACGGGGGATTGAACTGGGAACGAAATTATTACCGGATCGCCGCAAAATTGAACGACGTGTTCTTTGTGGATGAAAACGTAGGATTTGCCGTAGGATTTGAGGGGGATACACTGGGATTAAAATTGGAAACCATCAACGGCGGCCAGTACTGGCTGGATATGGTCGGGATCAACATCATATCCGAATTTTACAGCGTTCATTTCCGTGACAGTTTAGACGGTGTGATCTGCGGTTCCGGACCGGCAGTGCAGCATACTAATTACGGGGGACTTACGGAGCCCGGTTGGGCGCTAATCATTTTCAACTTCAGGGTGGATATGTATGACATTGTCAACGTGGGCAGTGTTTACGGCTGCATGGTAGGTGCCGGAGGTAAACTCTGGTTTACCAAGGACGATTGGAACAATTACCTGGATTACGATTTCCCTGACGGAGATACCCTGAGGGCGGTTGATGCCCTCGAACCTTTGAGCTTCTATGCCGTTGGTGATGCCGGGACCATCCTTACAATAGGATACAACCAGTATCTTGGCCTGGCAGTACAGGACCATTCCCTTGATATATCGGATGACCTGCTGGATGTCGACGCTGTTGACGACGCCCACATCTGGGCAGTGGGAGAGAATGGTACAATCCTGTTTTTCGGTTTTAAGAAAGGGTCCCCAACCCATACGGATCCTGACCTTTTTCCAGGTAATGCCGTATACCCGAATCCGGCAAAGGATCGTATTTCCATCCCCCACAATCCCGGCATGGATTCAGTCGTTCGCTTATACGACCTGCAGGGTACGCTGGTAAGAACCTTTTCCCTTGATCCTGCAAACCCCGTCCGGCTTTTTGAACTGGACGGCCTTCCTCCCGGGATTTACCTCCTGAATACCGGCAGAGGAATCCAGAAGGTGGTTGTTATGGAATGACCTTCCCGGGTATATCTTTCTTTATTTCGCCCCCAGTTTTTTCACCTCGGCCAGGTCCTGGTAAGCCACTGCCGTAATAAGGTCGTTTCCATCCTGTGCAGGCAGAGCATCCTGCAGGATGAGCAGGAGAACAAGCAGGGTGGTCCTGCCTGCTGAAATGCTAAACCTGTTATGGTTCAAGCCCGGAATAAATCTTTCGCGGAATATTAAAAATTTCAAATTACCTTTATTTGCTGTAATTTAAAATCATCCCGATAGCAATAATCCTGATCGTTTGTGTCTGTTTGGATCCGGCCTGCGACCGGTTATAAACAAAGTATAATTCATTCGTCATGAACAGGTTCATTTTCGCTATTTTTCTTTGCTTATCGTTCTCTTCTCCTCAAGTTGCCTTCGCCCAGCTCAGCAGGCAGGAAACACAGAAAATCGACAGCCTGTTTGTTCCCTGGAACCGGCCGGACCATCCCGGGGGCTCGGTCGGCATCATGAAAGAGGGTAAAGTGGTTTTTTCAAAAGCCTATGGCCTGGCCAGCCTGGAGTATCTTGTCCCCAATTCCCCGGGCACACAGTTTAACATCGCTTCGGTTTCCAAGCAATTTACCGGTATGGGCATTGTCCTGCTGCATATACAGGGCAAACTGTCCCTTGATGACGATGTGCGGAAATACCTCCCCGAATTGCCGGATTTCGGAGATACCATTACCATCCGGCACCTGCTCCACCATACCAGCGGGATGCGCAGCCTTCATGCACTCCTGGGACTGGCGGGCTGGAGAGAGGACGACTACAGGACGAACGCGGACCTCTACCGTTTCATGAAGAACCAGAGGGACCTGAATTTCAGGCCCGGGGAGGAATACCTTTACTGTAATACCGGTTACATGCTTATGGCGGACATCATCGAGAAGGTCACGGGGGAAAAATTCGCCGGATGGATACAGGCCAGCATTTTTGAACCCCTGGGGATGATCCACACCTACGTTGAGGATGATTACGCCCGGGTTGTTCCAAACAATGCCACTTCGTATTACGGATCATACGGGAAAGGTTTTTCCCGGGCGGTGGAGTTCTGGGGATACGTCGGATCGGGGAATATCCACTCAACAACGGAGGACCTGTTGAAATGGATGAATGACTATTACCATCCCCCGGCCGGTTGGGAGGATGCCTTCCGGACGATGCAAACCCGGGGGATCCTGAACAACGGCGATACCCTGGGTTATGCATTCGGGATCGTCCTGGATAAATACAGGGAACACAGGCGCCTGCAGCACAGTGGTTCGATCGGGGGTTACAATTCCTCTGTCCAGGCTTTCCCTGACCAGGCGCTTAACATTGTCGTGCTGTCAAATTTTTCTTCGTCCGATATCGGGACGAAATCTGCCGGGATCGCGGATATTTTATTGGGACTGGAAAAGGAAAATGGCGGCAACGTCATGATCCGTGCCTGCGATGTGACCCCGGTACCCCTTTCCGCCGCCGAAATGGAGAAGTACTGCGGGTATTACTGGAATGAAAAAAACCGGTATTCGCGTAAAATACATGTAAAGGACGATACCCTGCGTTATTTCCGGTCGGAATCGAGCGAGAGCAGATTGATGCCTGTCGCTGAAGACACTTTCCAGATGGTGGATGTCCCCTCCGAGGTGAAGGTAAGGTTCGAGAATCTGCAGGACGGCCGGAAGGCAATGGTCGTGCAGGCCGGGGACGAAGACCCGGTACGGCTGGAATCTTACACCCCGCCGGTTATTACAAAAGATCTGCTGGCCGGCTATACGGGAAGGTACTACAGCCCGGAACTCGATACCCATTATTCATTATACCTTAAAGGAGATAGCCTTCTGATGGGAAACCACCCGCGTCATGGTGATTTCGAGATCAGCATCCTGCGCGAAGACGATCTTGAAGGAAAGGAATCGCCCTTCAGCGGAATCAGGGTAAAGCGGAATAAAAGGGGCAGGATCCTCGGATTGTATGTATCCAACGGGAGGGTAAGGAACCTCTGGTTTAATAAGCTTCAGTAGCCCGGGCCGGAGTTTTTTCTTGCCGGATTTTTCTTCTAATTTTACTTCCAATACCATTCTGCCCGTGAAGAACCCCGTTCAGTTCCTCCATCTGAGATCCTTATTCCAGGTCCTGCTGGTCCCCGGGATCCTCATCTGCGCGGGGGTAAAGGCCCAGCCTGCCGGCAATCCCCTGAAAGGGGATCTCCGGGTTCATGATCCTGTGATGATCAAACAGGACGGTCGTTATTACATATTCCATACGGGAAGGGGCATTTCCATAAAAACTTCGGAGGACCGGGTTGAATGGAAAAACGCAGGCCGGGTATTTCCGGCCGGGCAGCTGCCGGTCTGGCACCGGGAGGATATCCCCGGCCAGGACGGAAATCTATGGGCGCCCGACATCCACTACCGGGACGGCCTGTACCATCTTTACTATTCGGTTTCCGCCTGGATGAATTTCAATTCAAGCATCGGTTATGCGACCAATATTACGCTTGATCCGGGTGACCCGCAATACAGGTGGGTGGACCATGGAAAGGTGATCTCCTATAAGAACGGCGGAGAAGGCGTAAACGTGATTGACCCGATGGTTTTTACAGACGATGACGGAAGAGTCTGGCTTTTTTACGGTTCTTACCAGGCGGGACTTAGAATGACCGAGCTTGATCCTGAAACCGGGCACCTGATCAGTGATCCCCCGCAGTTGACCGTGATCAGCCCCGCCCTTGGCGAAGGTGTCTTCATCATCGAGGATACCGCATACCACTATATTTTTGCCTCGAGGGGAATCTGTTGCAGGGGACTCGAAAGCAACTATCAGATCGTTATGGGCAGAGCAGAGGATGTGCACGGGCCCTACCTGAACAGGGAAGGAGAAAGCTGGCTGGATAACCGGTATACCCTGTTCCTTGAAGGGGATTATGAAGAGCCGGGCAGGGGACACAATGGCTTTTTTTACGAGAACGATACGACTTTTATCGTCTACCACGCGTATACCCGTTCCGCAGGCGGTGCGCCCATCCTGAACATCAAACCGCTTTATATGGACACGGAAGGCTGGCCTGCGCCGGACCCGACGGGAAATCTATTCAAAATGAAAAATCCGCCGGAAATGCCATGATATGAATATTCCAGCCATTACCATATTCCGGTTCCTCCTGCTGCTCGTAATCGTTTCTCTGCTTCGGGACTGCGGGCAGGAATCCGCTGAGATTCCCTGGCATGGAATTAAACGGTCTATTAGATACCAGCCTGATGGAGAAGACTTTGTAATCGTTAACGGGAAGCGGCGCTTTAACAGGGCCCTGTATGGATCGAATACGGCATTCAGGGCGGAGGCAGGAGATCTTCCGGAATTTGCCCTTTACCTTCCCGGGATGGGGGGCAACATGAAACTTGGCATCGGCAGGGGAGACAGCAGCATATGGCTGACCGGTGCCCGGGAGGTCATGGCCAGGTACCGGCCCGGTTCCATGATCTACGAGATAAAGGATTCCCTGCTCGGACAGGGCATGCTGGAATTGAACGTGCTGGCGATGTATGAACAGGAAGGGATGATCCTTAAGCTTCAGGCAAGGGACCTGCCCGGGGATGTAAACCTGTACTGGGCCTTCGGCGGGGCAA
>Ga0307425_1000997_pt1 | contig 17474 bp, 15 predicted proteins | sample SalMarWE160330MG_FD_202152 | JGI IMG/M metagenome (GOLD analysis project Ga0307425, IMG submission 202152) | Salt marsh sediment microbial communities from the Plum Island Ecosystem LTER, Massachusetts, United States - WE1603-30 | ecosystem: Environmental > Aquatic > Marine > Intertidal zone >... | reverse complement strand
CCCATAATGCGGAGACCATCCAGCAGACCGCAAACCAAGTCGGCGCCCAATCCAAGGAGGCCGTTTCGGTCCTCACCAGCCAGACTCAAACCCTGCGCGAGGTGTCGCGCGGGTTGCTCGAACAGATTCACGGACTCACCCAACGCTTCGAGAATCAAGGACAGGCGATCCTTACGGCCGCCAAGGCGCTCGATTCCTCGAACACGAAGATCGACTCGATCCTGGAAGGCCGCCACCAGTCGATCATCGCGCTGTTGCATACGGTGAATACCAAGGCGCAAGACCTCGACAACATGATGCGCTCCTATGCCGGGATGGTTGACAACGCCATGACTCAGGCGGAGACGCGGGCGAAGCAGGTCGGCACGGCGCTGGCACGCGATACCTCAGGTCAGGCGCAGGCGGCGCTTGCCGATATCGAGCGTCTGCGGGACGAAGCGCAAGGTCATACCGCCCGCGCAATCAACGACCTCAAAGGCAGCTTCGAGACCGTTATCACCCAGATTGGCCAACAGCTCGAACAAATGCGCGGTCAGTTTGACAATACCTCGCGTGGCATGCGTGAGACCGCGCAACAGACCGCGAACGACCTGGAAAGTTTGCGGCAGGATATGCAGCGGCGCATGGAAGCCTTGCCCGAGCATACCGCTCAGGCGACGGCAGCCATCCGCAAAGCGCTCAGCGAGCAACTGCGTGAGATTGAAGCGATCACGCCGGTCCTGGCACGCTCGGGCAGCGCTGCGCCGCCTCCGGCTCCGGCTCCGGCGCCGAACCTCCAAACGCAAGCGCCCCGCCCATTCGAGGGCGGACCCGTCCCCCAGTTCGATGCCAGAGGAAGGCAGCTTTCCCAGCCTGAGGGCGGCGACATCGGACAGGTCGCCGGCGGCTTGGCCCAGCAATTGGCCAGCGCGTCCTATGCGCCCCAGCCGCAGGCGCAACACCCGCAATGGCCGGCCGGTAGTCAGGGCGCCGGCGCCCAGCCGGCACAGCCCCCGCAGGCCGGCGGACCGCTCCGTCTCGACGAGATCGCGCGCGCCGTCGACTACCGCACGGCGACCGAGATTTGGCAGCGTTTCAGGTCGGGCGAGCGCGGCATTCTCGGACGCCACATCTACAATTCAGCGGGCCAAGCCACCTTCGATGAGATTTCCCGCCGCTATGGCCACGAGGGCGAATTCCGCGCAACGGTCGACCGCTACATCGCCGATTTCGAACGGCTGCTCGGCGAGGCGGAAGCCTCCGATCCCGAGGGACGGATGTTGCAAAACTATCTGACCTCTGAGTCGGGACGCGTTTACCTCCTGCTCGCCCATGCCAGCGGACGCCTGCACTAGTCGCGAGCCAAACGCTCCTCACGAAACGCTTTTAGGATCTATTGAACGCTTTGAACGTTCGCGGCCCTGCTACGGCGCCGCACGACGAGCATGCACCCAAAGACGACCGCGCATATCCCGAAGAAAATGGTAGAGGCGAGCACCACAAGCCAATCGCGGTGGTCCGCGGAGGTCATAACGAGGAAGAGGATACCGAAGCCAACGAAAACAAGCGCTCCGATCTCGAATAACCACAAGGTCACGGCGTTATGCGCGACAGCCTGGGATGTCATACTCTCTTCCCATGAGAGCTTCTCGTCTGACTGTTGCAGTCCACGCGACAAAAAACGGATCCAAATTTGATAGAAGATGACGCAAAGGGTCCCGATAACGATAGCTACGATGTAACGTTGCAGCACGCATGCGCCGATGACCAGGACGAGCGTGATAGCCAGGTAGGCTTTGAGTCGCCGCCGCAGCGTTTCATAGGCTTGCTCCGACTCAAGGATGTAGCCCCGGCCTAAGACGCCATGCGGGAAAAACAGCCAATGTCCGTCGGATGCCTTTTTAAAACTACCGCTGGTTAAGGCGTCGAAATAGCCCATGCCGCTAGGCGCGGCGGCGGGACGCAACCCAGCTGGTCATGTCTTGCAGCACCTCGGTGAAGGCCTGGTTTAGGGCCGCGGTCGCCTCGCTCGGCGTATCGCTGGCGGCCGGCACACGCGCGCTGAAGCCCTTGGTCCTCACCGCCTTGCCGGTCTTGGTATCGACCAGCTTGGCGAAAATCTCGATCTCGGCAATGGTCTTGCCGCTCGTCACATCGATGTTGAAGGCGCGCAAGTCGGTGACCAGCGCGTATTCGCCGGTCGAATCGCTGACCGACTTCACCGCGCCGGAATTCTGGAAGGTCTCGATCATCCGGACCTGGACCAGCCGCGTCAGGCGGTCGCTCCAGACAACGCCCTTGTAGTAGGAAACTTGATCGGCGCGCGGGCGCACCATCAGGCGGTTGCTGCCCAGCGCCTGAACGGAGGTCGGCTCGTAAACCAAAAGCTGAAACGGCGCGGCACGCGGGGCCGCGGCGAAGGAGCGAGGCGCCACCAGATCATAGCTGGTCGACGGCCTGCCGCCGGCCGCCAAGGCGCACCCTACCAGCCCCAGGCAGAGCAAGCCTGTAGCAAGCGTTGGCGCAGATCGCAGCATGACCGATCGCCCCCGGTTCGGAGACACTCCCCGTTTCGGCCCTTGAAGGGTCCGTTATCTTCCTCTCGGAGTGTATTCCGGCACTTGGCTTCCACCAAGCAAAAAACCCCTCGGATTCGCCTCCAGTTTCTCGAGAATCCGGTTGAGTGTGACCGCCGCGCGACGCCCTTCCCGCATGAAATTCCCGAATTCCTGGAGACTTTCCCGGGCCTGGAGGGTCAGGCCCTGCATGTTGTCCCCGAGCGCCACTTCGAGCTTGCTAGACAAAGATTTGAACGATTTGGCGCCTTCACTCACGTCGGTAATGGCTTGGCCAATATTGTCTTTTTCCGAATTCATCATGGTGGTGAACTGCTCGAGATTGGTCAGCGTGGTGTCGATGGACTTTTCGTTCTGGTCGAGGAGCGCATTTAGCTTGGAAATGAAGACATTGGCATTGTTGAGCGCCGCCGAACCGGCCTCGAGCATGCCTTGGCCCGAGCCGGGGTCCCCGTCGATCACCGGAACGGGATTTTCAGCGCTTGCCACCAGAAGGGGCGAATCGGGCGTGCCGGGCGTGATCTGAATGCCGCTCCCGCCGGTCAGTCCCATGGACTGAATGCTGGCATGGGAATTTTCTCGCACCGGTGTGTCATCACGGACACTGATCAGAACCCGGACCCTGCGGCCGTCTTCAGGGTCGAGCGCAAAGGACTGCACCTCGCCGACCCTGATCCCGTTGAAGCCGACGCCCGAGCCGGTGGTCAATCCGGCGACCGAGCTTTCGAAGATGATGGCATAGCGCTTGCCGCCCCCGCCGAAATTGCTCATCCAGAAGATGAAGATAAAGACGAGCGCCAAGACGCCGAGAACGAATCCCCCGATCATCAGGTAGTTGGCTTTCGTTTCCATCAAACCGGTTCCTTAGAACTTGCGATCACTCTCAGGCAGGAATTCTCGGCCGCTCACCCGGCGCCGCCGCCCGCGCCCGCTCGCCACAGAAATATTCCTGAATCCAGGGATGGTTCGGATGATGCTGCAACTCGGCGGGCGATCCGGTCCGCACGATCCTCTTCTCAGCAAGCACTGCCACCCTGTCGCACACGGTGAAGATCGTATCAAGATCGTGCGTGACCATATAGACGGTTAGCCCAAGCGTCTGCTGCAGCTTGCGGATCAGACGATCGAAATCCGACGCACCGATCGGATCTAGACCCGCTGTCGGCTCGTCGAGAAAGACGACCTCCGGATCGAGCGCCAATGCGCGGGCCAGTCCCGCCCGCTTGCGCATGCCGCCTGACAGCTCCGAAGGGAATTTGTACGCGGCATTGGGGGGGAGCCCGACCATGGAAAGTTTGAGAAAGGCGAGATCGTCCATCATGGCCTGCGGCAGATTGAGATGCTCGCGCATCGGCACTTGGATGTTTTGCAGCACGGTGAGTGCGGAAAAGAGGGCGCCGTCCTGAAACAGGATGCCCCAGCGCCGCTCGATATCGAGACGATCCTGCGGCGATATCGTTTTGACGTTCTGTCCGAACAGTCGAACCTCGCCGGAATCGGGCCTCAGCAGGCCGGTGATCACGCGCATCAACACCGACTTGCCCTGACCCGAACCGCCAACGATGGCAAGGATCTCACCGCGATAAACGTCGAGATCGAGGCCGTCCCAAATCTGATGGCTGCCGAAGCTCTTGGCGAGCCCGCGCACGCGGATCACAACCTCTTGTCCGTTCTCGACGATCACACGCCGATTCCCGAAAGAAACATGGCAAACACTGCATCCAAAATTATCACTAGAAAGATCGCCTTGACCACGGCGCTGGTCACATGGGTCCCGAGCGACTCGGCGCTACCTTCGACCTTGAGCCCCTCGAGGCAGCCGACCAGGCCAATGATCACGGCAGCAAAGGGCGCCTTTATCATGCCGGCCATGAAATGCTGGAAGTCCACGACGTCACGCAGCTTGTCGATATAGTTCGACGCATCGAGCCCGAGAACGGCGAACGCCATCACACCGCCGCCGGCCAGACCCATCAAGTCGCCGATAAAGGTGAGAAGCGGAAGCGCCACCACGAGAGCCAGGATGCGGGGCAAAACGAGCGTGTCCATTGGATCGATGCCAAGCGTGCGCATGGCGTCGATTTCCTCGCGCATCTTCATCGAGCCGATCTCGGCGGTAAAGGCGGAACCCGACCGGCCCGCCACCATGATGGCGGTGAGCAGAATGCCGACCTCGCGGAGCGCGAGAATGGCGACCATGTTGACGGCAAAGGGCTCGGCGCCGAACGGCTTCAACTGAACGACGCCTTGCTGCATCACCACCGCACCGATCAGGAAACAGATCAGCGCGATAATCGGCACGGCGCGAAAGCCGGTGTGGTCGAGGTGATGGATAAAGGAGGTCGTGCGGAAGCGCCACGGCTGGCGGATCATGCGCCCAAGCCCGGCGGTCACTTCGCCAAGAAACGCCGTAAGCTGGACGGCGTCGCTCCAGACGCCCGTCAGCGCCTTGGTCACATCTTCGGTGAGGAACTGAAGGGGCTTGCGCCTATCGACTTGCGGCCGCTCGGCATGGCCACGCCGCTGTACCTCTTCGATCAGGATACCGAACGCTTCGGTCGCGCCGGCATAGCGGGTGCGTAACCCGGTTTTCTCCCAGGCGGCGGCTGTCCGCTGCAACAGCATGGCGCCGGCCGTATCGATCTCGGCGATGCCGGCGATGTCCATCTCCCCGGTGAAGTCAGGCGTCGGCGGGAGCGGCACGCGCAAGCGCTTGAGAGCACGGTCGAGCCGGGCAGCCTCGGCGACGGTCCAGGCACCCGTGGCCACGAGCCGGAACGTGGTGCCTTTAAGCTCGACGCGGAAGCCTGGCGCTCGGGCTTGCGTCGGCAGAACAACCTGATGGTCGCGCTTGAGCATGGAAGGGCTTAACTTGCGGCGTTTGACACGAAGTCCACTGCTTTTGAACGAAAATTCGGCAGAAAGAAAGGCGTTATGGCGCGTCCGGACAGCGGACCCCTTAAGCAGCAGGCACCCGGCCTTTCGCTCTCGGTCGCGACTGAACGCTGGCCGATTGTAGGCGGCTTCACCATTTCCCGCGGCGCGAAGCAAGAGGCCGTGGTGGTGGTTGCCACGATCACCGGCGGCGAACATACCGGCCGAGGCGAATGCGTCCCTTACGAGCGCTACGGCGAGACCGTGGCAGACACCGTCTCGGCGATCGAGGCCTGCGCGCCGAGGATCGCGGGCGGCTTGACCCGGGCCGAGCTTGCCTCCCGTCTTCCGGCGGGCGCCGCCCGTAACGCGCTCGATTGCGCCCTGTGGGATCTCGAGGCGAAACGGTCGGGCCGGAGTGCTGCCGAGTTGGCGGGTCTGGGTGCGCTCGCTCCGGTCCTTACCGCTTTCACGATTTCGCTTGGAGCGCCCGAGACCATGGCAGTGCAGGCCCGCCAAGCAAACGCCCACGCGCTTCTCAAGCTCAAGCTCGGCGGAGACGGCGACGAGGAGCGATTGGCCGCCGTGCGCGCGGCCGCGCCCGACGCCAGGCTGATTGTCGATGCGAACGAGGCCTGGCGCCCTGAAACGCTGGAAGGACTTGTGGCCTGCGCCGCGGCAGCCGGCGTCGAGCTGATCGAGCAGCCGCTTGCCGCGCACGCCGACGACGTCTTGCGGGACATCGAGCACCGCGTCCCGATTTGCGCCGATGAATCGATCCACGATCGCGCCTCGCTCGAACGCGTCGCGGCGCTTTACGACGCGGTGAACATCAAGCTCGACAAGACCGGCGGTCTGACCGAGGCGCTTGCGGTCGCAAGCAGCGCTCGCGCGCTCGGTCTCAAAATCATGGTCGGCAGCATGGTCGCGACTTCCTTGTCCATGGCTCCGGCCTTCCTGGTGGCGCAAGGCGCGGATTTCGCCGATCTCGACGGACCGCTTCTGCTTGCGCGCGATCGTGTCCCGGGGCTCACCTATGAGGGCGGGCTGGTCTTTCCACCGGCGCCTGAGCTTTGGGGCTGAGCGCCGGTAACAAGCCCGCCACGCCAGGTTTGCGCCAGGCGATAGGCGCTTGCCGCGCCGATGAGCGCAAGCGCCGCCATGACGCCATAGGCAGCGCCGCCAAAGGCGCTATAGAGCGGACCCGAGGCGACCGTCGCCGTGCCAAGCACGAGTCCGGCCACAGCGGCGGCATAAATGCCTTGCGCCGTGGCGGCACGGTTTTCGGGTACGGCATGCGCCAGAAAATGGATCGCGGCGAGATGGGTCGCGCCGAAACTCAGGGCATGAAGCATCTGAGCCGGACCGATGATCCAAAGCGGCGGATCGACCGCGAGGATGCTCCAGCGTAAAGCCGCCGCGAGCCCGGCGAGCATCAACAGCCGCGCCGTTCCGCAATAGGCAATGACCCGGCCCGAAACGGCAAAGAGCCCGACCTCGGCGACCACGCCGACCGACCACAGCGCGCCGATCACACCATCGGGGATGCCTTGCGCGCGCCAATTAAGCGTACCGAAGCTGTAATAGAGAGCGTGGCTTCCCTGGATGAAGCTTGCGGCAAGCAGAAACAAGAGAAAGAGCGGCGCGCGGACCAGGCCGAAAGCATCGGCGAGTTTGACCCCGCGCAGGACGTTTGGGGCGACATGCCTCCGGGCGCCAAGCTCGCGTGGCAGGCGATGAGCACCGACGACCAGCAGCAAAGTGCCGGCAACCAGGATCGGCAGCACCACCTCCGGCCCGACCCTGCCGATGATAATGCCGCAGCCGAGACTTGCGGCAATGAAGCTCAACGAACCCCATAGCCTGACCCGTCCATAGTCGAGGGCACCGCTACGGATGCCGCCTGCCGCGACGGTCTCGATCAGCGGCATGATCGTGGTCCAGTTGATGGCAAGCAGGATGGCGGCGAGGAGCATCTGCCAAAACCCGTTGGCGGCCCAGAGCAGGAGGAATGAAAACAGCGCCCCCCAAGCAAGCACGATCACGATATTTCGCCGCCCGCCGACAAAGTCCGCAGCGAAACTGATCAGTGGCGTAAAGAGGATGCGGGTGAACAGCGGGGCGGCGAGGAGCACCGCGATCTCATCGGCGTCGAGGCTCCGCCATTGAAGCCAAACCGGCATGTAGGGCAGGTAGCAGCCGACCACCAGGAACAGCGCGGCGTAAACGAAGCCGAGCCGCCGAGCGAAAGAGCGGGCCAAATCGGGGGACAGATTTTGCATGGCGGCCGGCAAGTCCCTCGTCGATAGCCCTACGCTGAAATCGCAGGGAGCTCAGCTCCTTATGCCGGAAGGAGCCCCTGTCAGCACGGCCCTTGCTGCCGCAAGCAGCGCCGCCAGGCCATGACGTGAAAATTTTTTCTCCATATAGACCAATACTTTAATGGAACAGGACGAAATTTTTCGGCATCCCCTTGAATCGGGGAAAGCCCTTAACCATGTCTAGGCGGACGCGAGTTCCCCCAAAGCGTCCCCCAAACTGACGCATGAGAGTAAGGCGGCCCGGTTCCCCCCAACCGGGCCGTTCTCTTGTGCGTCTGCCGTTCAGGCGCGCTTGACTTGTGCCGGAGCCCTCAAGGGCGCTATCGGCACACCACAATGGCTCCCAAGGGCAAGGGCGGACGAATGGAGGATGGCGAACTCTCAGAGCGGCTCGCGCACGTCCTCGGCTCCCCTGTCGTCGATCTAAGGCCCATGGCCGTCGGCTTCGGTCTCACCGGGCTTCAGGTTGCACTCGCCGACGGAAGACGCCTTGCGGTCAAGGCGCGGGCGCAAAATCAGGACCGCGCGACCGATCTGACGCTTGAGGCTTACATGCTCGCGGAGCTCGCGCGCCACTCGGAGCTTCCGGTCCCGCGTGTCCACTACGCCGAGCCCGACCTCTTGGCGATGGATTTTATCGAAACCGACGGAAGCGGGATCACATCAAGCGCCGAACGCCACGCGGGCGAGCTGATCGCAAAGCTGCATGCCACACCCCGCCCATGCTTCGGCTATGAGCGCGATACGCTGATCGGTCCTCTGGCGCAGCCCAATCCTCAATCGCAAGAGTGGGTCCCCTTCTTTCGCGACCGGCGACTCCTGTTCATGGCCGAGCAGGCGCACCGCGAAGGCCGCCTGCCCTCCCCCATGCTTCACCGCATCGAACGCCTGGCGTCGCGGATCGGGGACTACCTGATGGAGCCTGCCTTCCCAAGCCTGCTTCATGGCGATCTGTGGACGGGCAATGTGCTGGCGCGGGGCGGCAGGATCGCAGGATTTGTCGATCCCGCGATCTATTGCGGGCATCCGGAGATCGAGCTCGCTTTCTCGACCTTGTTCGGCACGTTCGGACAGGCCTTCTTCGCGGTTTACGAAAGTCTTGCGCCGCTCGAGCCCGGCTTTCATGAGGTCCGTTCAGGTCTCTACAACCTCTACCCGCTTCTCGTGCATGTCAGGCTGTTCGGCGCAAGCTATCTTGGCGGAATCGATCGCACGCTGGCCCGGCATGGCCTCTAGCAGGGCACAAAAAGAACCGGCCCGGACAAAGCCGGGCCGGCCTTCCCTGCGAAACGAGCCGAGCTATAAAGGCGTCGCCTTAACAGCGGGCTTCGGCTCGCCCCCCCATCAATAATCCTGAGCCTTAGATCTTTCGGAAGTTGCTTCAGGTCCCTCTAAGCTTCGATCGGTAGACTGAGCCCCCCAGCCCGTCCCCGTTTCAATTTGTGATCGAAGGCTAGCCCAGCCCCGCGGCGGGCTTCAACATTGCGGCGACGCCGGCATGCAAAACGAATGAGGACTGTTGCACAAATGCCAATGGCCTCCGCCGAGGCCTGACGCCGAGCCTTTTTCTACATATAACTCAATATGTTGGGTTAAGCTCGGCAGGCCAAGGACGGGCGGAATACGGCCTGGACTCAGGCCCTTTGGGCGACCTGAACCGCAAATTTCGGAATAAAAGTTTCGAGCCCTTGTTGCAGTTTAGCAACGGATGCCGATCGACCCCTTCACGGCGGGCATCATGATTCCTTTCAAGGGTGAAAGCCCAATGCCCGGAATGCCAAGGCTGGAGGCCATGGCATGAGGCGTCCCGGGCCTGCGGATCGCGGTAATCGGCGGTTTGCGCCTCTAGCGATGCAGTGAGACGCTTGCGGCCTTCCGATACCCGCCGGAGCGCTTGTCGAGCTGCACGATGTTGATGGTGTGACGCGATCCGGACACGTTGATACGCATACGGCCGGTGAATTTGTTGCCGGAGATGTTGGCGTTCACCGTGTTCCCTCTCGCGGTCCCAGAGACGCTGCCGGACGCATCGTAGATCGTCTCGCTCCATGACCCGCTGATCCTGCCACCCCGATAGGTGAGATTTGCGCTGGTGTAGAATTTGTAATCCGTTCCGGCGCAGCGCATGTTCTGTGTGACCGCGCTGCCCGCGACCGAGTAGGTCACTCGGCAGCTCACCTTCTCGGTTTGGCCCTTCGGCGGCGTCACCGTGCCGCCCCCTGTCCAATAGCCCTTCAATTTATCGAACGGATTACCCGGACCAGATTCAACCGGCGCCGATGAAAGCGCCACAAACAGAAAAGCCGCGATGGGTAAAATCAGACCTGTCGACATGGTTTGCAAACGAACTGCCATGAACCTTTTCCTCGATTGATCTGCTGACTCTAACGCCTCGACGCCGGTCAAGGCCATGGCGGGAAGTTGCCGCCGCACAGTTGCCCGTGCATGATGCAAAAAAAATCGGACCAGGGGAAGATCGCATGAAGCTCCTTCGTTATGGCGCGATTGGACAAGAAAAGCCGGGAATTCTCGATGCGAGTGGCGCGATCCGCGATCTGTCTGGCGTGATCTCTGACCTTGCCGGGACCGCACTCGGACCTGAGAGCCTCAATCGTATCAAGGGGCTCGACCTTGGGACGCTGCCTTTGGTCGAAGGTGCACCCCGGATCGGACCCCCGGTCGGGACGGTGCCGAAATTTTTGGCCATTGGCCTGAATTATCGAGACCATGCCGAGGAAACAGGCCTGCCAGTTCCCGAAATTCCGGTCGTTTTCGCTAAAGCGAGTTCTTGCGTGTCGGGTCCTAACGACCCCGTGCTTGCGCCGCCCGATTTCCGGCGCATGGATTACGAGGTCGAACTTGCGGTGATTATCGGCTCTCGCGCCAAAAATATCTCCGAGGCCGACGCGCTCGCCCATATCGCCGGATATACGATCTGCAACGACATCTCAGAGCGCAGCCTGCAAAAGGGTGGCCCCGGCGAGTGGATCAAGGCCAAGAGCTACGACACTTTCGGACCGCTCGGGCCCTGGCTTGTCACCACGGACGAGATCCCCGATCCGCAGAAGCTTAGCCTCGCGCTCGACCTCAACGGCGAACGCATGCAAACCGGATCGACCGAGACCATGGTCTTCGGGGTGGCCGCGCTGGTGAGCTATGTCAGCAAGTACATGACGCTCGTGCCCGGCGACGTCATCACCACGGGAACGCCGCCAGGTGTCGGCATGGGCCGGAACCCGCGCGTGTTCCTGAAACCCGGCGACGAAATTCGTGCGACGATCTCCGGGTTGGGCGAACAGCGGTTCAAAATCGTCGCGGAGACTTGAGCCTTAGCGTTTCGGCATGCGCGGCCAGAGCGCATGGAAATGATGCACCGGGCCCCTGCCCTTGCCGATGTGAAGATCGTCGGCGGCCACGATCGCCGCGGTGACATAGGCCTTGGCGGCAATCACCGCGTCGCGGAGCGTAGCCCCCTTGGCAAGCTCGGCGGCAACGGCCGACGACAGGGTGCAACCGGTGCCATGGGTATTGCGGGTGTTCACGCGCGACGCCTCCAAGCGCAGCGTGCCTTCTTCATCGAGCAGGATATCGACGGAATTTTCTCCCTCGCCATGTCCGCCTTTGACTAGGACGGCGCCGGGACCGAGCTGCTTGAGCGCTTGAGCTTGCGCCGACATTTCGCGTTCGGTGCCGGCTTGACCTTCGCCGAGAAGCTTGGCCGCTTCGGGAAGGTTCGGCGTGAGCAGGCTCGCACACGGAATGAGCACGGTGCGAAGCGTCTCGATGGCTTCGTCATCGAGAAGCACATCGCCAGAGGCTGCGACCATGACCGGATCGAGCACGACAGGGACGCCGGGACAGGATTTGAGCCCTTCCGCGACCGCTTCGATGATCGCGCCTGTCGCCAGCATGCCGATCTTGATCGCGCGCACGTCAAGGTCGCGCGCCACGGCTTCGATCTGCTTGCGCACGAAATCGGCCGGGACCGGGTAAAGGGCCTCGACGCCTAGCGTGTTCTGAGCGGTCAAGGCGGTGATCGCGCTCGCGCCGTAAACGCCAAGGGCAGCGAAGGTCTTCAGGTCGGCCTGGATGCCGGCGGCACCGCCAGAATCCGAGCCGGCGATGGTCAGCGCGATCGCGGTCATGACCCTTGTTTATCGAGGCTTAGGCAAGAAGGCGAGCGTGCCGATCAGCCGATCTTTGCGAGCCCCGGAAACATCTCGAGCATCCAGGTCGCAATCAGCGTCATTGAGTCGGTGAGAAAGAGAATGCCGGTGAGCACAAGGAAGCCGCCGAGCACTTTCTCCATCACGCTCAGATGCTTGCGAAACCGTTCCAGCGTCCGCAGGAACGGCCTGATGGCAATCGCTGCCAGAATGAAGGGAATGCCAAGCCCGAGCGAATAGACCAACAGCAGGATGATGCCTTGGCTGACGGAGTCCTCTCCGGCGGCAACGGCCAGGATCGCGCCGAGCACTGGCCCGATACAGGGCGTCCAGCCGAAAGCGAAGGCAAGCCCGATCACGAAGGCGCCGATAAGGCCGGCAGGCCGCGCGTCGGCGTGATAACGGGCCTCCCGATGCAAAATGGGGATGTGGATGATCCCGAGAAAATGCAAACCGGCAATGATGATGATCACGCCCGCGATCTTGCTGAGAAGAGGAAGATTGGCGACAACGAGCTGGCCCGCGGCGCTGGCTGTCGCGCCGAGGATCACGAACACGGTGGTGAAGCCGAGCACGAAGGCGACCGATGACAGAACGACGGTGGTGTAGACGTGCGATGGCGTCTCGTCCTCGCCGGTCAACTGATCGAAGGTCGTGCCGCCGAGGAAGCACAAATAAGGCGGCACCAACGGCAACACGCAGGGCGAGAGAAAGCTCAACACCCCGGCGATCAGCGCCCCGATATAGGTTACATCCAAGTTCGGCCTCTTGGTTCCATCGACGCAAAGGCGCGCCTTTTATACAACGCGCCAACTCAAGCTAAGGGTGAAATGACCGCCCGAACCGCTCCATGACAAGTCACTTTCGTGTTAGGCGGCAAGTCTTTGCGGCTTGCCCGCTTAGCGGCTAGCGGCCTTAAGCGGCGGCGGCGCGGGCGCGCATGGCTGCCGCTCTGATCGCGGCGATATTTTCGGCGTAAGAGCCGCCCTTGAACACGCCGGAGCCGGCCACGATCACATTGGCGCCGGCCGCGACGACGCGCGGCGCCGTGTCCGCGTTGATGCCGCCATCCACTTCGAGGTGAATGGGCCGCGCGCCGATCATCTTGCGGATCGCCCTGATCTTGTCGAGCTGACTCGGAATGAAAGCCTGCCCACCGAAGCCTGGGTTGACCGTCATCACCAGCACCAGGTCGATCTTGTCCAGCACATATTCGATCGCGCTCTCAGGCGTCGAAGGCGTGATGCTGACGCCCGCCTTCTTGCCGAGGCTCCTGATGAGCTGAAGCGAGCGGTCAAGATGCGGGCCCGCCTCGGCATGAACGGTAATCAGGTCGGAGCCGGCCTTGGCAAATGCCTCGATGAAGGGATCGCAAGGCGCGATCATCAAATGCACGTCGAACAGCTTGCTCGAATGCGGGCGCAGCGCCTTCACCACATCGGGCCCGATGGTGATGTTGGGCACGAAGTGGCCGTCCATGACATCGACATGGATCCAGTCGCAGCCGGCGCAATCGACCGCTTGCACCTCTTCGCCAAGCTTGGCGAAATCGGCCGAAAGGATCGAAGGGGCGATGATAATGTCGTCGCTCATGGCTCCTGGCCTTGTCTTCCGGCCCCGCTCGCCAGCCTCAAGGCAGCCCTTCTATGTCATTGCCGGGCGCGATAACGCAATCCCCATAACAGGCAAACGCGGAGTGATGGTTACTCGATTCCCGCTGCCACGGGAACGACCCTTGCCGGAAATCGACGTAAATCTTCGTGAGAGCTTAAGCCGGCCTGCGCGCGTCATGTCTGGCAAGCGCCAGCACCCCCGGCAAATCGTGGCCACCGAGCCATTCGAGAAACGCACCGCCCGCGGTCGAGACATAGGTAAAGCTTGAAACCACACCCGCCGCTCTGAGCGCCCTCACCGTCTCACCGCCCCCGGCAATGCTCACGAGTTGGCCTGCCTCGGTGAGGCGGGCCACTTCGCGGGCGAGCGCGAGGGTCCCCTCGGCGAAGGGAGCGATTTCGATGGCGCCGAGCGGCCCGTTCCACAGCACGGTGTGGACGCTCGCCAAGCGGCGTTTGAGGGCGGCGACGCTCTCGGGCCCGACATCGACGATTTCCGCGTCGTCGGGCACGTCGCCGATCTTGCACACCCGCCAATCCGCGCCCTCTTTGAGGTCATTGGTGATCACCACGTCGGAGGGCAAGACGAGCGCGCAGCCGGCCTTCTCGGCGCGCGCCATGATCTCTTTTGCCGTTGCCACGAAGTTGGGCTCGCACAGCGAATTACCGATTTTCACCCCCCGGGCGAGAAGGAAGGTATTGGCCATGCCCCCGCCGACCGCGAGCACGTCCATGCGCGACACGAGGTGGGTCAGCACTTCGATCTTGGTCGAGACCTTGGCGCCGCCGACGACGGCCATGACCGGACGCTTGGGATTTTCCAGCGCGCGCTCAAGCGCCGAAATCTCCGCCATCATCGAAAGACCGGCATAGGCCGGAAGAAGATCGGCGATGGCATCGACCGAGGCATGCGCCCTGTGGGCGGTGGAGAACGCGTCGTTGACATAAATATCGCCATGCTCGGCGAGCTGTTTGGCGAAGTGCGGATCGTTCTTCTCCTCTCCCGGGTAGAAGCGCACATTCTGGAGCACGGCCACTTCACCAGGTTTGAGCGCCGCCAGACCCCGCCTTGCTTCTTCGCCCACGCAATCGCCGATGAAGTGAATTTTTGTGTAAGGCATCAGCTCGCGCATCTTCAGCGCGACGGGGCGCAACGAGGTATCGGTGGACGGTCCTTGCTTGGGACGTCCGAGATGCGACAGCACGATGACTTTCGCGCCCGCATTGGCAAGCTTTTCGATGGTCGGCAGGACACGTTCGAGCCGCGTCGTGTCGGCAACAACGCCGTGCTCGATCGGCACATTAAGATCGGCGCGGACCAGCACGCGCTTGCCCCGCACATCGACCCCTTCGATGGTCCTTACTCGGGAGAGGCCGCGATCGCCGGCTCCCCCTGTTAGGGCGCCAGGCGAAGCCGCCTTGTTCATATCAGGCGCCCCATGGCGACCGCCGTGTCGCACATGCGGTTGGAGAAGCCCCATTCGTTGTCGTACCAGGCCACGACGCGGCAGAAGGTGCCGTCGACCACATGCGTGCCTTTGAGGTCGAAGATCGCGCTATGCGGGTCGTGATTGAAATCGGTCGAAACGAGGGGCTTGTCGGTCACGCCCAAGATTCCCTTGAGCGGGCCGTTGGCTGCCTCAGTCACCGCCTGGTTGATCTCCTCCACGCTGGTGGGACGCGCCGCTTGGAAGGTCAGGTCGACCAGACTGACATTGGGAACCGGGACTCTGATCGAGGCGCCGTCGAGCTTGCCCTTGAGTTCTGGCAGCACAAGGCCAACGGCCTTGGCCGCCCCGGTCGAGCTCGGGATCAGGTTCACCGCGCTCGCACGTGCCCGGTAAGGATCCTTGTGCAGCATGTCGACCACCCGCTGATCGCCGGTATAGGCGTGCACCGTGGTCATGTAGCCATGCTTGATGCCGATGGCCTGGTTCAGCACTTGCGCCACCGGAGCAAGACAGTTGGTGGTGCAAGAGGCGTTGGAGACGACGTGATGCTCCTGGGTCAATCTGTCGTGGTTGACTCCAAACACGACGGTGAGATCGGCATCGGAGCATGGCGCCGAGACGAGCACGCGCTTGGCGCCGGCTGTGAGGTGTGCGGCGGCGGCATCACGCTTGGTGAAGCGCCCGGTGCACTCCATCACGATGTCGACGCCGAGGTCGCGCCAGGGAAGCTTCTCCGGCTCAGTTTGCGACAGGACGGCAATATCCTGGCCATTGGTTTTGAAGTGCCCGTCAGCGACATCGATCCTGCCGCGAAACCGCCCATGCACGCTGTCGAATTCAAGCAGGTGCGCGTTCATCTCGGCCGAGCCGAGATCGTTGATGGCGACGAAATCGAGATCTTCGCGGCCGGATTCGAGAAAGGCCCTGAAGGTGAGCCTGCCGATCCGCCCAAAACCGTTAATGGCAACGCGCTTATTTGACATCCTCTCCCTTACCTCTTCCCAATCAACTCACGGGCTGCAGCCGCAACCGCCTCGGCGGTGATGCCGAAATGCTTATATAGGTCTTGTGCAGGCGCCGAAGCACCGAATCCGTGCATGCCGATGAAAGCGCCGTTCGGTCCCAGCCATTTCGACCAGCCGAACGAAATGGCGGCCTCCACCGCGACACGCGGGCCCTCGCCTAGCACAGAATCTTGATAGTTTTTGCTCTGGGCCTCGAATAGTTCCCAACACGGCATCGACACCACGGCGGCGCTGATCCCTTCCGCTTCCAGGGCCTTCGCCGCGGCAACGGCCAGAGACACTTCCGAGCCCGTGCCGATCAGCGTCACGTCGCGCCCACCCTCAGGCTCAATCAGCACATAGGCGCCTTTGGCGGACAGATTTTCCTTATCCGCGGCGATGCGCAGCAGCGGCACGCCCTGGCGGGTGAGAGCCAGGTTCGTCGGCGTTGTCTTGGATTGAAGCGCGATCTCCCAGCATTCGGCGCATTCGACCGAATCGGCGGGACGCATCACATTGAGATTGGGAATGGCACGAAGCGCCGCCAAATGCTCGACCGGCTGATGCGTCGGGCCGTCTTCGCCAAGCCCGATCGAATCGTGGGTCATCACATAGATGACGCGCTGGCCCATCAGCGCAGACAGACGAATCGACGGACGGCAATAGTCGGAGAAGACGAGGAACGTGCCGCCGTAAGGCACGATCCCGCCGTGCAGCGCCATGCCGTTCATCGCCGCCGCCATGCCGTGCTCGCGGACGCCGTAATGGAGGTAGTCGCCGGCAAAGTCGCCGGGTTTGATCACGGCATGAAGCTTGGTCAGCGTGCCGTTCGATCCGGTGAGGTCAGCCGAACCGCCGATCAGGCCGGGAATGACGGGCACGAGCCTCTCGAGCACCTTTTGCGAGGATTGCCGCGTTGCAAGCTTGGCGCCTTCGCTGACGAAGGCCGACTTTGCTTCGGCGATTGCTTTCGCCACCGCGGCTTCGACTTCACCCTCGATCGGATCGGTCAGGCCCGCGCGCGCCGGCGCATCGAGCCTGTTCGCGGCCGCCTGCCACGTGTCGTAGGCCGCGCGGTGGCGCGAGCCGGCAGCGCGCCAACTGGCGAGAATCGGCTTCGGCACGTCGAAAGGCTGATGGCCCCAGCCAAGCGTCTCGCGCGCGCCCTCGACCTCGTCTGCGCCAAGCGGAGAGCCGTGGGTGGCCGCCGTGCCCGCCTTGTTCGGCGCGCCGTAGCCGATCACGGTGCGGCACGCAATCAGCGAGGGACGGTCTGTCACCTGCTTGGCATTCTCGATGGCAAGCGCGATCGCTTCCGGATCATGGCCGTCCACGCGCGCGGTGTGCCAGTGCGAGGCCTTGAAACGCTCGATCTGATCGTCGGAGACGGCAAGACTGGTCGGACCGTCGATGGAGATCTGATTGTCGTCGAACAGCACGATGAGCCGCCCGAGCTTGAGGTGGCCCGCCAGCGAGATCGCCTCCTGGCT
>Ga0307425_1000995_pt1 | contig 17476 bp, 15 predicted proteins | sample SalMarWE160330MG_FD_202152 | JGI IMG/M metagenome (GOLD analysis project Ga0307425, IMG submission 202152) | Salt marsh sediment microbial communities from the Plum Island Ecosystem LTER, Massachusetts, United States - WE1603-30 | ecosystem: Environmental > Aquatic > Marine > Intertidal zone >... | reverse complement strand
AAAACATCATGATTTATGAGGTCGACATTCCGACACATATCGACCAGCAAAAATTTTATGAAGATCTGAGAAACAGAGCCCGGGAACTCGGGCTGAATATCAGCATTCAGCACCGAAATATTTTTAAAGCCATCAACAGAATCTAATCCGATTTATTTTGCCTAAAAAAACCTGATCCTTCGGGTCTGGTCAGAGTTCTTTGGCTCTGCCTGAAGAATCGCTGCAAGAGTTTGAAGTGAACTAAAGTTTGAAGTGAGCTAAAGTTAAGGAATTCTGTCAATTTAATAAAACCAGCGGAGCGGAGCGACTCCATAACTTTAGGCACTTTAGTTCACTTTAGATCACTTTAGACGCTTTTAACTTTTATGGCTTTAAGTAAAACAGCCCCTTTCAGGGGTAAACCAAAGCCTGGTCATTTGGCCGGGATTCTTTACTATAAGAGGTAGGACATGTTAACGGACAGAGAAATCATTTCAACACTTGAAATGCTTCAAAACGAACATTTGGATGTTCGTACGGTGACAATGGGCGTCAATCTGCTGGATTGTGCCGCTAATGATTTGAAGACGCTTAAAGACAACATCATGAAAAGAATTACAACCCTTGCCAAAAACCTTGTAAGCGTTTGTGATCAGGTGGGAGATAAGTATGGCATCCCGGTGGTTAACAAAAGAATTGCCGTGAGTCCTATTGCTGTGGTGGGCGCCCCTTTTTCTACGTCACAGCTCATTGAAATCGCCAAACTGCTCGACAGGGCTGCCGAAGAAGTCGATGTTGATTTTATCGGCGGGTTTACAGCACTTGTGGAAAAAGGTATGGCCCGGGGAGATCGGGCGCTGATCCAGGCAATTCCCCAAGCACTTGCCGAAACAAAACGGGTTTGCGCATCTGTAAATGTTGCATCGACCCTGGCCGGTATCAACATAGATGCTGTCCTGCGGATGGGCCGAACCATCAAGAGCGCCGCAGAGTTAAGCGCACAAAAAGACGGTATCGCCTGTGCCAAGCTTTGTGTTTTCGCCAACATTCCCCAGGACATCCCGTTTATGGCCGGCGCTTATCTTGGCGTCGGTGAACCCGATGCCGTCATCAATGTCGGTGTCAGCGGCCCCGGTGTTGTAAAAAAAGCCATCGATCGTGCACTTAAATCCGAAAAGAATCTGGATCTGGGGCGTATTTCTGAAATTATTAAACGAACAGCCTATAAAGTAACGCGGGTTGGAGAATTGATCGGCAGAGAAGTGGCGGAAAATCTGGATATCTGTTTTGGTGTGGTGGACCTTTCCCTTGCTCCTACGCCCCATGTCGGAGACAGTGTGGGCGAAATATTCCAAAGTCTCGGCCTTCGAAGCATCGGTGTTCCAGGAACGACGGCTGCTCTGGCGCTTCTAAATGATGCCGTTAAAAAAGGGGGTGCATTTGCCAGTTCACATGTCGGGGGATTGAGCGGTGCATTTATTCCGGTGAGTGAGGATCTCAATATTGGCAAAGCTGCCGAAGACGGTTACCTTTCCCTTGAAAAGCTTGAAGCCTTGACCAGTGTTTGTTCCGTAGGTCTAGATATGGTTGCCATTCCCGGAAACACTTCTGAAGATACCATCTCGGCAATCATTGCAGATGAAATGGCGATCGGGGTCATCAATCAAAAAACCACTGCCGCCCGTCTGATTCCGGTTCCTGGGAAAAAAGCGGGGGAGCGTGCTTTTTTCGGAGGGCTCTTGGGTGAATCTGTCATTCTTCCGGTGAACAATGCCCAGGGGCCAAATCCTTTTATCAGACTTGCCGGACGTATTCCCGCCCCGATTCATAGCCTGACAAATTGAGACTTTTGGGAATTAAAAACGTCACGGATCTTAAAAAAGTCTCACGAAGCAAATAAAAGGGGTTATTCGATACCGTCAAAATTATTCTTTCGGATGACACTCGTTACAACTGGTCGGAACGATTTTATTCTCTATTTCCGGTGCCTTGTATAACATTTCCATTTTTTTCTGCTTAACTTTTATTTCTTTATGACACCCGATGCAATTTTCGTGATAGGCATATTTGTAATATTTTATTCCATCTTCCGTATAAGCCAGGTATTTTGTCGGTTTTTTCGGCGATTTCAAAAGATCGTGACAATTTGATGCTGTGCAGTTGGAGATTTTGGCGTTACCTTCCCATTTGTGATGGCATGTTCGGCAATCATAGGTAAAATGTTTGGAATGATTAAATTCGACAGAAGATCTCTTTTGTTCGACCGAAGGATCGGGTTTCAGCACAATAACACCCATGGGGACAACCATATCCTCAACGGCCGCTTCCGTATCGCTTTTATTCTGTCCGGCAACATTTAGCGCCATTCCAAAAACAAAAACAATTACCAAACACAATATCCCCACTCGTAATCTGTGCATCCTCTTCCTCCTCATAAAAAACGATAAATTAGACTTTATTACGATCTTTTTATTATAAGTTTCAAAAAATTATATTTAAGTAAAACCGGGTTATATTGAAATAAGAAAATACTTATGCTAAATAAATAAAAAAAATTCAATGAAAAAAGTGAGTACAAGGGATTTTTTTTGACGGACAATCAAATTATTTAGGTTTTTTTCGTTTTTAAGGTTTTTTTTGCCGTATTCGGGCACAAAATTTGGGTTCTAAACAGGTTGGTCGCTTTGTTCTTTACCGCCATAACGGCAAAACGATGGAGGAAAAATGATCATCACCAATATTGAAACGGTTCCCGGTAAAATGATTGTAGAGCATTTTGGGTTGGTCTCCGGAAGTACCATTCGGGCCAAGCATGTGGGAAGAGATATAATGGCAAGCCTGAAAAATCTGGTGGGCGGGGAGTTAAAAGGGTACACACAGCTTTTGCAGGAATCCCGTGAGCAGGCATTGGATCGAATGGTTGACCAGGCACGTCAACTCGGCGCCAATGCCATCCTCAATGTGAGATTTTCGACCTCCTCTGTTGCCCAGGGAGCCGCCGAATTATATGCTTATGGAACAGCCGTTCGTATCGAGTAAAAGGAGATTGCCGGTGTATAACTTATTATTTTTCATTACTCTAATTACAGTCGGTTATCTGGCGGGTTCTTTTGCAGAGCGATATCACTACCGTTCCATCCATCAACGCGAAAAAATGTTCATTAATTTACCCGCCGTGACCATCAAAAACGTCGATTATCCTGATGACAAGATCAAATCTGCTAAATTGGTGTACGGCAGTGCCGTCATTTCCATCGATTATTTTAAACGATTCACCGCATCACTTCGCAATATTTTCGGCGGCGCTGTCAAGTCATACGAAAGCCTCATTGACCGGGCGCGCCGGGAAGCGCTTCTTCGCATGAAGGAAATGGCAGGTGATTCAAAGATCATTGTCAATGTCCGCATCGAAACATCCACCATTGGCAGAAATGCCAATAAAAAAGGTGTTGGATGTTTAGAAGCCATCGCTTACGGGACTGCCCTGACCGTTGCCTAAATTGGGCGTTTCAAATCGTGACAATTTTTGTAATACCTAAGTTGAGCAATTTTCAAGTTTGCCGCAGATAAGCCCCGCGTGGCGGGATCTCCGCTTCGCTACGACAAGTCTTGAGCATAGCGAAATCCCGCTTTACGGGGGAAGATGTTGTTTCGCTATAGTCGTCTATGCGGAACGACATCTGACGCAGTTCGAAGATCCCGCTTACGGGGAGGTGCGGTGATCCTCCTGAGGCGGATAAAAATTGGAAATCCCGTCTTGTTGGGTCGTAGCTGAAAGCGAAGCCCAAAGGGTTTCAAATTATTGAAATTCAAAATGTCAGAATACCTTAAAAATATTGTTAAATTAACCATTTCAAAAATTTGAAACGCTCGATTTAGGTATGGATCAGTAGATGAAATATACGCCCCGGTTGCCGAAATCGAATGTCAATGTAACACCCACCTCTATGCTGGGAGAATTTTTTGTTCTTACCCTTTCTTTGCTCGGTATTGTCATTGTTATCTATATGTTACTGGGATTTGCAGTAGATCTGATTGTGCCACGGATTTCAATTGATCTTGAAACAAAAATGTCAAAACTCTTTATTCGATCCGTGGACGCCCAGGAGGTCGATTCAGAATGGGGGACTTATGTCCAATCACTCGTGGAGAACCTTCAGAAGCGTTGCACCAAACTGCCTTACCCGTTCAAAGTTCATGTTCGAAAATCTTCATTGGTGAATGCATTGGCCTTACCAGGTGGTCATATTATCGTCTTTACTGGACTTTTGGACAAGGTCACTTCTGAAAACGAACTGGCATTTGTTTTTGCGCACGAGATGGGCCATTATGCCCACCGGGATCACCTTCGAGGCGTGGGAAGGGCTTTTGTGTTCATAACAATCTCCACCTTTTTATTCGGCACGGACAGTAATATTAGCCAAATGCTGGCCCATGCTTTGAATATTACGGAGTTGAGCTTTTCTAGAAAACAAGAAACCCGTGCAGATGAATTTGCACTCGAACTATTAAATTGCGCTTATGGCAACGTCGCCGGTGCAACCGATTTCTTTGAAAAAATTCCCAAAGAACAAGATCCGGGAAAATTTGGCCATTATTTTGCATCACATCCGGAGAATCTGAAGCGAATTACCGATTTTAACAACGTCATCCGAGATAGAGGATTCAAACTGGCAGGGAAAAAACCCCTTCCAAAAATCGTGCAATAATTAAAAAATAAGGATCATCTCCCGACGAGTTGTTTTTAATTAGGGTAAAGCAAGTGGGCCATCTCCAAAAGAGTTGATGATTTTGAAAGGATTCAAGCTTGAATCCTCAAACCTTCTTCTCCAGCTAAATTGGAGAAGAACCAAATTTATTAACCAGTATTCATCCAGAAAGGATAACCCTGACATGCAAATCACCTTTTACGGAGCGGTGCGGGAAGTTACGGGTTCCATGCATCTTATCGAAGCCGGAGACAATCGTATTTTACTTGACTGTGGGATGTTTCAGGGCCGTCGGAAAGAAACCGATGAAAAAAACCGAACCTTTCCTATTGATCCGACCGGCATCACCAATGTCGTGCTTTCACATGCCCACATCGACCACTCGGGTCGAATTCCCGTTTTAACTAAAAACAACTTCAGGGGCCGAATCATCTGTACGCGGGTGACAGCTGATGCATGCGAATACCTCCTGCGGGATTCAGCCCATATCCAGGAATCTGATGCAAGTTACCTGAATTATAAAACTGTTCGATCTTTTTTGTCCGAGAGAAAAACTTCCGACGCTAAGAAAAATATCTCAAAAAGAGAACTCAATGACATTAAAAAAATACTGAAGAAGAATGCTCATCAGCTTGATACAGAAAAAATAGATGAACTGATTCAAAAATATCATTTGGACGTAGTGACGCCACTTTACAGCATGGAAGATGCGGAAGACGCCCTTGGCGCTTTTGAAGGATATCCCTACCGCACTACGGCAACCATCGGAAACGATGCCACCTGTACGTTTTATGAAGCCGGCCATATCTTGGGATCAGCCATATCCATCCTTAAATTCAATGAAAACGGCCGGCCATATACCATCTGTTATACCGGGGATATCGGCAGGTTTGACAAGCCGATCATAAAAAATCCTGCCCTTTCTTTCTTTGGCGATGATCTCGATGTGGATTTGATGATTATGGAAAGTACTTACGGCGACCGCTTGCATGAACCATTAGAAGATTTAAAGCCCAGGCTAAAAAAGATTTTTTCTGAAACATTCCAGCGAAATGGAACGGTGATTATACCGGCCTTTGCCTATGGGCGCACCCAGGAACTGTTATATCTCATTCACGAATTGTACAATGAAGGCGACGTCCGTCGAGTTCCGGTATTTGTGGACAGTCCTCTGGCCACCAATATTACCCGGGTCTTTGGAGAACATCCTGAGGTATATGACAACGAAACCCATGAAGCCTTTTTAGAAAAAGGCCAAAATCCGTTCTTTTTTGATCAAGTCCGTTTTGTGGGGTCGGTAGAAGAATCCATGGCTCTGAACCGTGAAGAAAAACCGCATATCGTCATTGCGGCGTCGGGGATGTGTGAAGCCGGCCGTGTCCTGCATCATCTGCGTCATAAAATCCACAACCCTCGTCATACGATCCTTATTGTCGGTTATATGGCCCAACACACGCTGGGTCGCCGCATTCTCGATCAGGGTCTGGAATATGAAAAAACAGGGCGAAAAGGTTCACCTCCTTTGTTAAAATTTTTAAACAAAACATATCCGCTAAAAGCCCATGTCAAAAAACTGAGCGGCTTTTCCGCACATGGCGATAAGAACGAGATGCTTCGTTTTCTCAAAGAATCAAATTTGAGAATCAAAAAGATTGCCGTTGTTCACGGCGAAGAGGATCAGTCCCTTGCATTTGCAAATCATTTGCAAAATGAAGGCTTTCCGGTAATTGTACCCCATCCGGGTGAAACGATTCGAATAGAAGCAGATTGATGGTCGACGCTGTGTATCAAAATAAAGACCTCTCTTTTTTGGCTGCCGTCTTTACGGTGTTTATATGCATGCTTTTTGGCGCCAATGCCGTGGCCATTAAAATCAGTCTCGAAGGTATCGGTGTTTTTACCACGGCCGGCATCAGGTTCGGCATTGCATCCATAACCATTTTCTTATGGGCAAGAATCACCGGACGATCTTTTAAAATCAAAAAAGAACAGATCCTCCAACTATTTGTGATTTCTATCGTTTTTACCATCCAATTATCTCTTTTTTATCTCGGACTCAGCAAAAGCAATGTGTCTCGTGGGACCCTGCTTGCCAATTTTCAGCCCTTTTTTACCCTGTTCCTTGCTCATTTTTTTATTCCCGGTGATCAGATTACCAGACGAAAAATCATGGGCATCCTGATGGGATTTGCCGGGGTTGCATTTGTATTTTTGGAGAAAAAAGGGGTTACGAGCGATTTTAATACAGGGGATATGATGATTCTGACGGCCGCCTTTCTCTGGGCCTGTAATGCGGTGTATACCAAACGGATTATATCTGCGTTTCAGCCGTTTCAAATCACACTCTTCCCAATGTTTTTATCGGTGCCTTTATTCTTTCTGGGAGGTATTTTGTTTGATCACCAGATGATTGCTTTTGTCGATGCCAAAATTGTCGGTGCCATGGTGTATCAGAGTTTAGTCACGGCATCATTCGGTTTTGTGGTCTGGAACAGTTTGCTGAAAAAATACGGCGCCGTGGCGTTGCATTCTTTTATCTTTGTTATGCCCATCACCGGCGTTTTGCTGGGGGGGCTGATTTTAGGAGAACCCATCACCATAAACATCCTTATCGCCATGCTGTTGATCGTTGCCGGAATACTGATTATCCATTTTAAACAAAAGAAACCCATGCCCTTGTCTTCCATCAGTAGGAACATATAGACAGCTTTAAAAGAGAGACTGTTGAAAAATAAGTACAGTAATGCTAATAATTGGTTACACAAGTTTCGAACCCTTAATTTTTAGCGACACCAATACAGCGTAGCAGACAGGGAAATATTTTTATTGGTAACACGTTAGCCTTTTGAAGATAATACCTGAAGCTCCTATAAAATCGACTCGTTATAAAGTGCTAACATATTGTTATTATTGAAAAGTTAAGCTATGCCCAAACCATTTCAACATCTTCGTTTCAATCTGGTTTCAAAGCTGATTCTATCTGTGGGGCTGACGTTGCTTTTGAGCATATCCACATGGGCTTATTTTAATATTAAATACCAGACCAAAAAGATCACGCAAGATATTATGGTGGGAACCGACAGATTGAGCAATACCATTATTCTTGGTGCCCATTATGCCATGATGCTGAATTCAAGAGAAGACATCAACCATATCATTAACAATATCAGCAAACAGAAAGAAATCGATACGATTCGGATATATAACAAAAAAGGACAAATAAAATTTTCTAACCGCCCCTTAGAAATCGACCTGATGACCAATATAAAAGCAGAGGCCTGTGATGTGTGCCACCGGAAAGAACCGCCTCTGGCCGAGCTCGATTTATCACAAAAAACCAGGACGTTTTATTCTTCTAAGGGTCATCATCTTCTCGGGATTATCAGCCCGATCCGAAATGAAACCGGCTGTTCGTCCGATTCCTGCCACGTACATCCCAAAGGGAAAAAGATACTCGGGGCACTGGATGTGGTTGTCTCTCTGGAGCAGACGGATAAAGACGTCGCTTTTCTTAAAAATGGAATCATCGGCCTTGCTGTTTTTGCTTTTCTGGTAACCTCGGCCATTATTTTTGTCTTTGTGTTAAAATTTGTCAATCAGCCCATAAAAAAGTTGATTGATGCCAGTAATCTTATTGCCAAAGGCGAGTATTTAAGCACCATCGACATTAATCAAAACGACGAAATGGGGCAACTGTTTGTGGCCATTAACAAAATGGGCAAAAAAATTGCCTCAAAGCAGGCCGCATTAAAAAAACAGAGAGACGAATACCAGAATCTCTTTGAACTTGTACCCTGTTTGATTACCATTCAGGACCAAAACTATCAACTTGTCAGTTACAACAAAGAATTTGAAGAAACGTTTAATCCAACACCAGGAGATTTCTGCTTCCGTGTATATAAGAAGCGTGATGAAAAATGCGAGGTCTGTCCGGTGGAAAAGACATTCAAAGACGGACAATCGTATTACGGTCAGGAAACCGGTATGGATAAGAACGGCAATATAACGTACTGGCTTTCCAGAACTTCGCCGATTCATGACGCACAGGGCAACATCGTTTCGGTTATGGAAGTGTGCCTCGATATTACCCGCATGAAGCAGCTTGAAGAACGGCTCGAAAAATCGGAAAGAAAATATTATGCCATTTTCAATAACATTCCGAACGCTGTTTTTGTGCTGGACGTCAATACACTTGAAATACTCGACTGCAATAAAAGTGTAAAAGGTGTTTACGGATATGAAAAGGATGATATCGTCCATAGATCTTTTTTGGATTTGTTTCTGGACGAAGAAAAGGATCATTATGCTTTTAAAATAATGACGTCTGCCTACATCAACCAGGTAAAGCATGTCAACAAAAACGGCAGAATGCTTTTTGTCGCCATCCGAATTTCACCGTCAGAATACTTGGGGCAAAAAGTGCTTCTGGTGACCACCAGCGATATCACCAAACGGCTTGAAGCCGAACAGCAGCTCATTCATGCCGGCAAGATGGCGACGCTGGGAGAAATGGCCACCGGCATGGCCCACGAACTGAACCAGCCGCTTTCGGTCATAAAAACAGCCGGCAGCTTTTGCTTAAAAAAAATAAAAAGTAATGAAGCCATCGAAGACAAAGACCTTTATAACATGCTTGAAAAGATTGATCGCAATGTGAATCGCAGCGCAAACATTATCAGTCATATGAGACAGTTTGCCAGAAAATCGGATGTGGTGTTGGCCGAAGTGCAGATCAATGACGTACTGAAAAGAGCCTTTGATATTTTCAGTCAACAGCTCAAGGTAAGAGGCATTGACGTGGTTTGGGATATGGATCAGAATTTGCCGACCATCATGGCAGATCCCAGCCGTCTGGAGCAGGTGTTCATCAACCTTCTTTTAAATGCCAGAGATGCTATAGAGGAAAAGTGGTGGTCTCCGGAGCCTGCCATGGGTATGAAAAAGATTACACTTAAAACGACATTAGAGGAAAAGGCGGTAATCGTCGAAGTCAGAGATACCGGTATAGGGATTTCAGAAGCCATCGCCGATAAAATATTCGAGCCTTTTTTTACGACCAAGGAAGTCGGAAAAGGGACCGGTCTGGGCCTTTCAATCAGTTATGGAATTATCAAGGATTGCCATGGAGACATTAACGTAGTCATGAACGAAAAAGGGGAGACCTGTTTCAGGTTAATTTTTCCTGCAAAGGATTCAACACCATGAAAAAAACAATATTACTGGTAGATGATGAAACCGATCTTAGGGAAGTTTTGGATATTTCGTTGTCCGATGCCGGCTATGAGGTTCTGACTGCTGAAAATGGGGTTCAGGCGCTTAATATTTTAAAGAAAAACGATATTCCGGTGGTGATTACCGATATTAAAATGCCCGGCATCGACGGCATCGAGCTTCTTAGAAAAATAAAAAATATCAATCCGGAAACCGAAGTCATTATGCTCACCGGACACGGAGATTTGGATCTTGCCATAAAAAGCTTAAAACATGAAGCAACCGATTTTATTACAAAACCGATTAACAATGGTGCGCTGGAAATAGCGTTGATGAGGGCTTTTGAAAAAATTTCAATGCGGCAAAAATTAAAGGAATATGACCGTAACAGGGCCATGTACGATCTTTTCATCAATGAACTGATTCAAGAAGATGTGATAATTATCGGATCCGACTACCGGATTCTGGATATCAATGAAACCCTTCTTAAAAAATTAGGCTTGGAGCGAAAGGAAGCTGTCGGTCGATACTGCTATGAAATTACCCACAGGCAGTCTGTTCCATGCTCCGGTGAAGATCATAAATGTCCTCTTGAGGAAACACTTAAGACCCGGAAGCCGACAAAGGAAACACACATCCACAAAGACAAGGATAACAAGAATGTCTATTATTCAATCTCCGCATACCCGTTTTTTGAAAACGGTGAGATCATCGGCGCCATCGAGCTTTCCCGGGATATTACGGCGGATATCAACACCCGGCAGGCGATGATGCAGCAAGACAAACTGGCATCCATCGGCCGGTTGTCCGCCGGCGTTGCCCACGAAATCAACAACCCGCTTACCACCATCCTGACAACGGCCATGTTGATCCAGGAGGATATTGATCCGAAAAATCCCATGTACGAGGAGCTGGGGACCATTACCAATGAAACGCTTCGCTGCCGAAAGATTGTTGCCAGTCTTCTCGATTTTGCCCGTCAGACAAAGCCGGCCAAAAAGCATCACAACATCAATGACATCATTACCGAATGTATCCGGTTAACCCGCAAACAGGCTGAATTCAAGGATGTAAAGATTATAAAAACGCTTTCCGAAAAAGTTCCGGAATTGCTGCTGGATAAAGAACAGATTCAACAGGCGCTCATCAATCTTATCCTCAATGCCACCGACGCTACTGAGCCCGGAGGAACGATTACCGTGTCAACGGCCTTTTCCCCGGACAATCAATCTGTAAACATAAAAGTGAGCGACACCGGAAAAGGAATTGCTGCCGAGGTTATGGATAAAATTTTTGAACCTTTTTTTACCACCCGGGAGATCGGAACCGGTCTTGGTTTGGCCATTACACACGGCATCATCGGACGACACGATGGGGATATTCGTGTTCAAAGCCGGCCGGGTCAGGGTACGACGTTTACCATCAGACTTCCACACAACCAAGGAAATCAGAATGACCAGCCATAATCCCCTTATCCTCATCATTGATGATGAGCCTGCGATCTGCCGAAATTGCGTCAAAATACTCTCTAAAATGGACTATGACGTCCGATATGCCCTCAATGGATATGACGCATTAAAAATGGTGGACGACACCGTGTTCGATGTGGTGGTCACTGATTTAAAAATGAGCAATGTGGGAGGTATGGAAGTTCTCCGACGATTGAAAACGTCTTATCCGGAAACCATGGTCATCGTTATCACCGGCTATGCCAGCGTTTCTTCTGCCGTCGAAGTCATGAAGATGGGCGCCTTTGACTACCTTCCAAAACCGTTTACACCGCACGAACTGCGCGCGGTTGTTCGACAGGGCCTGATTCAAAGAGAGATACTGCTTCAGAATCGAAAATTTTTGGAACAGAAAAAGCGCAAAAAATCGTTTTCCCATCAACTCATCGGAGAAAGCCCGAAAATTAAAAAGGTCATTTCCATGGTTCAAAAAGTTGCCCCAACCGATTCGACGGTTCTTGTTTACGGGGAAAGCGGAACCGGTAAAGAACTGATCTCAAGGGCGATCCATGCCAATAGCGATAGAAAAGACAAGGTATTTTTTGCTGTAGATTGCGGAACCTTGTCAGACACTCTTCTGGAAAGCGAGCTTTTCGGTTATACCAAAGGCGCGTTTACGGATGCACGCAATGACAAGGACGGAATATTCAAACTGGCAAATAACGGCACCGTGTTTCTGGACGAAATCAGCAATATCAGTCTGGGTGTTCAGAGCAAATTGTTAAGGTTTTTAGAGAATCGAGAATTCCTGCCCTTAGGGAGCACCAAGATCAAAAAAGTGGATGTCCGATTGATTTTTGCCACCAATCAAAATCTTGAAGAAATGGTTGAAGCGGGTTCTTTCAGGCAAGATTTTTATTATCGAATTTTTGTGTATCCGATCTTTATCCCCCCTTTAAGAGAAAGAAAGAGAGATATTTTGCCCATTTCCTATCATTTTCTACAACATTTTTGTCTTGAATTTGAGAAAAAAATCATCGGGTTTGATGATGAGACAGTGGCACGTTTGACGGCATATGATTGGCCTGGAAACGTCAGGCAGCTGAGAAATATCATTGAGCGGGCGGTTATTTTGTGTGAAAAAGACAAAATAAGCCCTAAAGAACTTTCGCTTCTGGGAGAGATGGCGGATATTGAAAAATTGATCGATCATGTTCCTGAAACCAATGATGAACTTAAACGTGTCAAAAAAGAAATTCGGGAGAAAGCGATACTTAAGGTCGAGAAGAATTTCGTGATGAATGCATTGATGAAAAACAACTGGAATGTCACCCACGCTGCCCGGAAAGTGGGGCTTCAAAGAACCAACTTCCAGACGCTGATGAAAAAACACCGGATCAACCTTCCCCGATCCGCCAAACCGGATGCTTAGTGCTCGAACGAAAACTGTCTTTTTCGCCAATCCGCCGGAGGCGGACAAGTCTCTGTGCCTGCCCCGTGAAATGCGAAGCCTATTTCTCTGGGGTCAGACGCAAATCTTAATCCTCGAAATACTACCAGTATTCCTGTGGTTAAAATTTTCGTCTTCCCCACCGGGGCGTAGGCTTGATCTTAACGAAAAATCCTATTTTTCGTTCGGGCACTACTTAATTTACAAATAAAAATTTGGCATCCGAATTCCCATTATTCCACATTCCCAGTATTCCAACATTCCAATTGCAAATAATCAGTCGCATCAATTTTTCGACGTTGCTTGAAAATTAGGGGTTTGAAACTTGAGTGTAAGGAAAATATACCCTGTATATTTTTATTATACGATCCTCAGGTCTTTTAAAAAAATCTCTGAAAAGCGTGTGCCTGTCCGTATCAGCCATTCATCGTCATCGATATATTTCACGTAAAAACAATTAATTATAGAGTTTTGTTCAAAGGATATCAACATCGGTACATCAGCCGATTCTGTTTGAAACGTTTTTCTTTGTTTCATATTCAATGTATATTTCTATTATACATCCTTCCTTTGTCAAAAGTTGGTTTTCTAAATAAAAATAATAATATCAGCAAGATAAAATTTGTACGCTTTTTGGCATACATCATGCATTGAGGAATGGCAAGACATCATACAGCAGAAAAAACAGATTAAAATTAAAAAATAATTGAATAGAAAATTTCTTGAAGGAGGAAAAAATGGCAACAGCAGCAAAAATAATGGTTGTAGATGATGAAAAACAAATCTGTCAAAATGTGGAAAAGATCCTTTCAAAAAACGATTATGAGATCATTCACGCCACCAGCGCCAAAGAAGCCCTGGAAAAGATGGCCAAAGATTCATTCGAACTTCTCATCTCCGATATTGTTATGCCGGGAATGAACGGACTCGAGTTTTTAAAGCTTGTAAAAAAGGAATGGCCGTTAACAAAAGCGGTGATGATGACCGCCTATGCTTCCACTGATACCGCGGTAAAAGCCATTCGGCTGGGGGCTCTGGATTATGTTTCAAAACCGTTTACTCCGGATGAGCTGAGATCGACGGTTGAACTGGCCTTGTCCGGAAAACTCATCGAGGCACCCACCACGGAAAAGGAAAGAGAGATTATCGATGTCGATATTCCTTTTGATAAGGAAGAGGTTGCGAAATATACCGGTGATGACTTTGTAGACAAACTCGGGCCTTCAGATATGCCGGTGGTTGAAGCTGCACCGGAAACCTTGGCAGGTTATTGTACCCTTGGGAATATGGTATGCGATATTTTTAAAAAGCTGGGAAATACCTGTAAAGGCGGTAACAAAACCGGTGAATGCCCGCAACTGAAAGCCAAAAAGAAAAAGATGGCCAAAGCAAAAGGCTTTGATTCTGAAAAATTGATTGGTATCGACTATCCCTTTAACTATGAGGAAGTGGCAACCATAACCGGTCCCGAATATGTGTTGAATATGCAGCATGAAGGGGTATCGTTTATACCGTATGAAGAACTCAAAAAGAATGTTGCGCAAATGATGGCGGAAACATCCGAAGTTTCGGCAGATGTCATTGAATTTCCAAAAGAAGCCGTCCGGGCGGAAATTTTGGTGATCGACGATGAAGTTGCCGTCAATAACAACGTTCGTAAAATACTTTCAAAGAAAGATTTTCACGTGGATCAGGCCCTTTCAAAAGCTGAAGCCCTTGAAAAGATCGAACAAAAATCGTATCCGCTGGTGGTGCTGGATTTGAAAATTCCGGAAGTTAACGGCCTGGAACTTCTCAAGGCGATTCGCGACAAAAGTCCTGAAACCATGGTCATTATTATTACCGGGTATGCCAGTATCGAAACCGCCGTGGAAGCCTCAAGGATGGGTGCGGTCGATTACCTTCCCAAACCGTTCACGCCCGACGAAATGCGCGATGCCGCTGAAAAAGCCTTCCGTTTTGCCGCTTAAACCTTTTGAGCGTCTTCCAAACCCGTCCGGGCTCGGGAGACGCTTAGAAGAAAAACTTCCCGACCCCAATTAAATTCAATCACGAAAACACGAAATTGAGAAGGCACGAAAATTTACACTTATTTTTGCTTTTGTGATATGAGGACTTTTTTATTTTACTGAATAAAGTGACAAAAAAAATTATAAGAGGTCCATTTTTCGGTTTAAATATCATGCCTGTGCACAAGATAAAAAAGAAGTTGAAGCCGCTTTCAAGCCAGGAAAAGGGCAGGGTTCTTCAACGATTTTTTAAGACCGGTCCCGGCGAGTATGGTGAGGGAGATGTATTTATCGGCGTCAAAGTCCCTGATTTGCGAAAGGTGGCAAGAGACTTACAGGACATCGCTATTAATGACGTCATCGTTCTGCTCGAGTCGGCCATTCATGAAGAAAGACTGCTCGCACTTTTAATACTGGTGCGTAAATATGTAAAAGGAAATGAAACCGCCAAAAACGAAATTTACAAGTTGTATCTTAAAAAAACAAAATTCATAAACAATTGGGACCTTGTGGATGTTACCGCTCACCACATTATCGGTGACTATCTCATGGACAAAGACAAGGCCCCTCTTTACAAACTGGCAAAATCAGAAGATTTATGGGAACGGCGGATTGCCGTTCTTGCAACGTTTTATTTTATCAAACACGAAAAATATGAAGAAATCCTAAAAATTGCAAAGATCCTGCTCACCGATAAAGAGGACCTGATTCACAAAGCTGTGGGATGGATGCTTCGTGAGATCGGTAAAAAAGATATGGGCACCGAAGAGACATTTTTAAAACAACATTACAAAAACATGCCCCGAACCATGTTGCGGTATGCTATCGAGAAGTTCCCTGAGCCTAAAAGACAAAAGTATTTAAAGGGAAAGATATGATGAGTGCTTAGAAGCCGTTTCAAAAGCTCCCGTTTTTGAACAGGAGTGTTAAACGAAACCCCTTAAAATTCTGATTAGTTTCCGGCAAGGTCCTTTTTACAGGACTTGTCTTTTTCGTTTTTTGAGACAAACTCCATCATCTGCTCACAATTAACTCCTATAGTCCTTCCAATCAAAACATAGATCTATACACCATATATTGATTATTTTTTTCTTGACATAGAATATATATTGTTTTATGCAATTTTTAAGGGTCGGTTAGTTCAGCTCGACCTAAAAGATATGCTAAACAACATTTAAGGAGACTATTGTACGTGGCAAGGGCCTCGTAGGACTGTCAACCTTTCTTCATAATTCTTCGGAAGGGCGATTCAACTGAATCGCCCTTTTTCATTAGCACCCTGTTCGCTTAACGTTTCGTATTTGCACGTTTAAATGCATATTTAACAATATTTTTAAAAAAAACAAATAATTAGCTTGCTTTCTGCACAAATAGTGTTATTATCTATGTATTCAATAGAGCCCTGCCTTCAATTGGTGGGGCCGTTTTTTTCTGAAGGAACAGTTCATTTTTTTATGTGCCATCCTCCAGTTTAAGATTTTGAAAATATTTTGAAAGGAGGATGTTATCATGACCAATGGAACTGTTAAGTGGTTTAATGACCATAAAGGGTTCGGATTCATTGAGCAGGAAGACGGAGCAGATGTGTTTGTTCATCATTCTGCAATCAATGCAGACGGTTTTAAATCCCTCAATGAAGGCGACCGAGTTTCCTTTGATATAGAGCAAGGACAAAAAGGTCCTTCCGCTGCAAATGTCACTGTGATTTAACCTTATGTTCTGAGTAAAAAGGGCATTCCTTCTAATATTGAGGGGATGCCCTTTTGTTATTTTGAATTAGTACTAGTCCTATCTGAAATTACAAGATCTTAAACTCTAAAAAATCCTGGCCAAATTCCTTTTCTTTTCATCACTATCAAGAATAACGGCCTCCGAGGTGACAGTATGGCGAAATCACGTGATTCATTTAGAAAGCGTAGGAAAGAATTAGCAAGGAAAGAAAAGAAAGATCAAAAAAGACAACGCAAACTGGATAAAAAGACTTTAAAAGCCGAAGAGAATCCAAATCAGTCCCAGAATGAAGGAGAGAGTCTATAAACATAGAAACCGGATGAAAAGGAGAAAAAACATGAACAAAAGAGATTTAATCAACGAAGTTTCCAAGGTCGCAAAAACCAAAAAGGATGCTCAGACAGCCGTGGACTGTGTTTTTTCAAGCATTACCAAGGTACTGGGAAAAGGAGAATCTGTATCATTGATTGGATTCGGCACATTTAAGGTGGCTGAAAGAAAAGCTCGTAAAGGCCGAAATCCAAAAACAGGTGAAGAGATAGATATTGTGGCAAGTAAAGTCCCAAAATTTGTTGCAGGAAAGGCTTTGAAAGAAGCTGTGAAATAATTGTTCGTTTTCGAATAAGGGCAAATCCATTTGACGGGGTTTTCCTTTTTGATTTTTTGTGGATTTTACGATATATGCAATTGGTATAAACTCGATTCGGGTTGTTGTTTTGGCAAGATGTACGAAACCGCTTCGCGGTAGCCTTCTGACTTGATAGGCATCAACCCTTCCCGACCGTCCTAATTCACCGGCCTACCTCATGGATTATTCCCTGTTGCTTTGATCATGTAAAATACCTCCGAGTAGTTTTAACTCTAAATCAAAGGAGGTATGACATGACAGAATTACGACGAAAAATGATCAGGGCAATGGACCTTAAGGATCTTTCAAAG
>Ga0307425_1000993_pt1 | contig 17499 bp, 16 predicted proteins | sample SalMarWE160330MG_FD_202152 | JGI IMG/M metagenome (GOLD analysis project Ga0307425, IMG submission 202152) | Salt marsh sediment microbial communities from the Plum Island Ecosystem LTER, Massachusetts, United States - WE1603-30 | ecosystem: Environmental > Aquatic > Marine > Intertidal zone >... | reverse complement strand
AGATTTCTTCCAATCATTACACACCATTATCAATTTACAACGAGGTATTAAAGTGAAAAAATATTTACTTCAGTTATTCCTTGTCATATTTATTTTGTCAATCTCTTCAAATGCGCAGAATTTACTAAACGGACCTGAGTGTGTTTCATATGATTCCCTTAACAACAGGTACATCGTTTCAAACTATAATGATGGAAATATTATCGCGATTGATTCAGCTGGAAATCAATCATATTTCAAGCAAAGATCCGGGCACGCTTTGGGAAATTGTATCGCCGGTAATACATTTTATACTTCAATTGGAAATACAATTCTGGGATTAGATCTCAATAGCCCAAATGATACAATTATGTATTTGCCAATTACCGGCACTACCCAGTTGGATGGAATGACTACAGATGATAACAATAACCTTTATGTAGTCGCATCATTGCAAGCAAAAATTTATAAGGTTAATCTCTTTACACAGCAATATTCTCTTTTTGTTGGAGCCGGAATCTCTTCGAGACCGCAGGATATTATTTATGACAGGAATAATAACAGACTTCTTGTATGTTCGTGGTATAATAGTTCCCCTATACAGGCTGTAGATCTAAACGATTCAACAGTTTCCACTATTGTAGTTACAACGACAGGAAATTGCGATGGTCTTGCACTGGACGGAAATGGTAATTATTATTTTTCAACCTGGTTAAACAATTCGGTTTATTATTATGACTCGACATTTACTAATCCTCCTATTTTATTTTCAAGCGGACACAATGGTCCATCTAACATCTGTTTTAACAATAAAGATAATATAATTGCTGTTCCGAATTTTAATTCTAACTCAGTAGATTTTATTCCTATTGTTCCTTCATCAGTTGAAGAGAAAAATACTTCGCCTTTGAAATTTAATCTTGACCAAAACTATCCTAATCCGTTTAATCCTTCAACAATAATTAGCTGGCAGTCTCCGGTGAGCGGTTGGCAATCGTTAAAAGTATATAATCTTTTAGGGAATGAAGTATCAGTCCTTATTAATGAATATTGTCCTGCAGGTGAATATGAAATAGAATTTAATGCAGGTAACCTTCCGAGCGGTGTTTATTTTTATCAACTTAAAGCAGGCAAATATCAGGAAACAAAAAAGTTAATTTTGCTAAGATAGCAGATATGTTGTTAGTATTATCATTTTTTCTGTTTAGCTTGATATCTGTTGAAGGACAAAACCTTCAGCAGGATACGATATCCGATATTGAGGGCAATGTTTACAAAACTGTAAAAATCGGCAGATATGAATGGATGGCTGAGAACCTTAGAACTACAACATATAATGAAGGAACAAAAATACCAAACATTACAGAATATAGTGCCTGGGCAAATTTAAGTAACGGGGCTTACTGTTGGTACAACAATGATGAAAGTAATGCCGAAGAATTTGGAGCGCTCTACAACTGGTATGCAGTAAACACTGGCAAACTTTGTCCCGATGGCTGGAGAATTCCCACGGATGAAGATTGGAAATATCTGGAGGGTTATGTTGATACTCATTTTGAAGTTGGTGATACAGTGTGGGATAATTTGGGTTCACAGGGATATGATGCCGGTCGGCGATTAAAGGCGAAAGAGAAATGGAAGTTAGGTGGAAATGGAACTGATGACTTCGGTTTCTCAGCACTTCCGGGTGGAGAGCGTTCAGGAAGGGACGGCAACTTCTTTATACTTGGCGGCAACGGTTTCTGGTGGAGTAACACAGAAGACGGACAGGCCAACGCTATTTTCAGATGTATCATTTATGCTTTACCTGATATATCAAGAAACAGCCACGATAAAAAGTTTGGTTTCTCTGTTCGTTGTATTAGAGACAATTAATTAAAAATAAAGAAAGATGAGAGAAATAAATATTTTTATTACCAGAAATGTAGCTGTGTTCTTAAATATTTGTATCGCCACAAGCTTATTGTTTTTTAATTCATGCAAAATTAATGACAATCAAATCACAATAGTACCCTTTACACTTGATCATAACAGGATACTGGTAAATGCTGAAATACAAAAAAAGGACGGCAGCCCGAAAAAAATATTGCTTTGGGTAGACACTGGTAATCCTGAATTCTTAATCAGCAGTAAACTGGCACTTGAGCTGGGTTTTATTTCAGATTGCGACAGCACGAAAGCTGTTCGGGGAGAATTGGAAATAAATACCCCTATAGTAATCAGAGCAGGTGAAATGACTCGGGACTATTCCGGTGCAAAGTCAATAGTTATTTTTAAGCCTTTCTGGGTTTTTAAAGAAACATACGCCGATGCTACTATACCTTCAACGGTATTAATGAGATATGATGTAGCTTTTGATTATCCTGCCAAAGAAATGACTATTTCAAAACCGGGCGGAATGAAGTTCTCAGGAATAAAAATTCCAATTAATATTAATCCGACAACCGGTATTTTGCAAATCGACGGAATGCTTGAGAAGGACAGCATTAGCTTTGCCCTTGATAACGGTGCATCTTTTACGTTTGGTTCGACAGAATTTCTTGAAAGTTTAAAAAATAAAAATCCGGATTTACCATTGTGTAAAGGTGCAGTAGGTTGTGCAAATATGTGGGGCTGGGGATATAAAGAAGATTCATGGACGGTAACACGCATTCCTCAAATGAATTTTGGAAATTTAACTTTAAAAAATACTGTGATTACAATTCCCCCGGATTATAATGATAAAGGATATGGAATTATGGATTGGTATTCCAAAAAAACTTTTAAGCCAGTACATGGTTTTCTTGGACCTAATGCATTTATAGATTTTAAAGTCGGGATCGATTACACGAATAAAAACATTTATTTCGAAAGGAAACAAAAAGAGAATTTTAATGATATGAATATTGTCGGAATTACTTTGCGACCGGAAACAAATGGTAATTACACTATCATTGGCGTTGCAAGTAAAAATGTAATTCCACTTGTTGATGGAATTCAATCTGGAGATTTATTAATTCAGATTAATGATTCTCAGGTTAAAGATAAATCAATGGGTAAGGTTATCGATGCACTGAGAGGTAAACCGGGTGAAATTAAAAATCTTACGCTTGAACGAAAAGGTGAGAGGGTAAAATTAACTGCCGAGGTTCAATCAATATTATAACTCAGAAAATAAAATTCTAATAAGCATAAAGGTTCATTAATATGAAAACTTTGAATTTAGTATGTATTATTTGTATGATAGTTGCAGGAACTCTCTTCTGCCAGACAAACATTTCTAGGGAAGAAAAACTAAACAATATTGTTTCCAAATTGGAACAAAAGTCTGGAGGCACAATTGGGATTGCTGCATTACAACTCGAAACAGGAAATGTCTACTTTTATAATAAGGATATTAAATTTCCTATGGCAAGTACATTTAAATTACCCGTTGCAGTTCAATTATTAAACAGAGTTGACAAGGGGGAAATTTCATTACAGGATATGATTGAAATAAAGAAAAGCGATCTTCATCCCGGTAGCGGAGTTATAGTAAAATATTTTGAAGATTTAGGAATACAGCTTTCATTAAATAATTTGATGAAGCTGATGCTAACTGAAAGTGATAATTCTGCTGCTGATCTGTGCCTGAAATTTGCTGGTGGCACAGAAGCAGTTAATGAAATGTTAAACGAAAATGGCATTGAAGGAATGTCGGTAGATCGCCCGACTTACGTTGCGCTTGCTCAATACCTTGGAGTTAAAAACGTTTCTGAAAATGAAGATTATGACGATAATAAAGTTGTGGCCGAACTGAAAAGCCTTAGTAAAGAGGATAGGGAAAAGGCGGCGGAGGAATTTATGAATGATACTAAAGACAACTCAACTCCATCTGCAATGCTGAACCTTCTGGAAAAAATATGGAATAAGAAAATAGTCAGTGATGAAAGTACTACATTGTTATTAAATGCAATGAAAGAATGCAATACAGGAGAAAACAGAATTAAAGGATTATTGCCGGACAAAACAGTTGTATATCATAAAACCGGCACTATAGGTAATGTCACTAATGATGTTGGTATAATAGCACTACCGGAAGATTACGGGAACATTGCAGTTGTTGTATTTATTAAGAATGCAAAAAAAGATACGAAAGATTGTGAAAACATTATTGCTCAAATTTCAAGATTTCTCTATGATTATTTTATCTTTTATACTAGCTAAAATATTTATGCAGCATAATTTAAAATGACAAAAAATGTTATAGCTAAAAGCGTAATCATTCTTGCATCAATATGCATTCTGATATTTTTAATTTGGATTTACCTTTTTCCAAATCGAAGTAATAAATCAAATGAAAATATAGATAAGCTTATTTCAGTAAATAAATTAAACACCAAAACACTGATTGTAATCTTGGGTTACGATGCGGTAATTGCAATTGAAACACAAAAGGGAATTGTGGTAATTGATGCCGGAATATCAAATTCATTGACCGCTAAATATCGTAAGATAATTGAAAGAGAATTTAACAGACACGATTTTGCATATTTAATTAATACTCATTCGCATTGGGATCACACCGGAGGAAATCAAGTATTTGCAGATGATGTAATTATTGCTCATGAAAATTGTGTAAAAGAAATGTCAGAATACTGGAAGGATAAAAACAAAATAAAATTAAACTTACAGAAAATTATAAATGATTATGAGAATAAATTAAAATCTTTCGATCCCGAATGGCAGGACAGTCTTGAAATAGAAAAACAAAGAATCCGATATCAATCTGCGTACAATGATCTGATGACAGATCGTTTGGTTACTTTGCCGGTAAGAACATTTAAAGATACAATGAATTTATATATGGGAGATTTATCTTTTTATTTAATTTATTTCGGCTGGGCACACTCAAAGAGCGATATTCTGATTTACGTACCCGAGCTCAAATTATTAATGACAGGCGACTTGTTCGCAGAGGGCGGCAGGGCATCTTTTAATGAATATCAGAAAAAAGATACTAAACGATGGATGACTATAATAAAATGGATTCAGCAGCGAATGGGAAATATTGAAACAGTAATAAATGGTCATGGTTATGTTATGAGCAAAAATGAATTGGCTGCTTTTATAAAGTATGTTGATGATAAAAGAATGGAATGAAAATGAGCGTATTGCACCAGAAATATTTCAATCATAAGTTGGATCAGTAAATAATCGCGCAAGCTTGAAGCGTAAAATAAAAAGGTAGCATCTCGATCTTAAAGAACTATTTAATGGCACATCAAATTAAATATATATAGATTAATCTTGTTCTCACATTAATAAAAAAATCTTACCTTTTTCTGACATATTGATTCAAATTCATTTCTAAAATTCGCAAAGATTTACACTTTTAGTCTCTAACTTTGCAACATAATCCATCCAGTTTAAGTGTTGCAGGTTTCGCATCATTATTTGTTGCATTGCTACTTTGGTGTTGCATATTATGCAACATATCCATTCAGCAAACTTAAAATTTGTTCAATATTATAGATTATTAAATATTATTTACGTAGGCACTGATGTTGCAACATAGGTTGCACTATGAAGATAGCTATACCCGAATTAGATGACAAGATTGCTCCCTGTTTTGAGGCTGCAAAACAGTTCGAAATTTTTACCATAAAGAAAGGGAAAATAATATCTTCAAAAATTATTGATTGTCATGCTACTGATGATATCATGCGTATAAGACTTCTTAGCCTGCATGAGATTCAAACACTTATTTGTAATGGGATTAAAAATTTTTTTCGCGATCAGCTATTAGCATATGGAATAAATGTAATTCCCAACATAAACGAACCAATTAAACAAACATTAGATCTTTTTGTATCAGGTCAACTGGTTTCTGATAATAGAATTTTGAAATCAGAAAATAATATTGTGTCGCATGAGAGTTTGGTAAAATGGGCAAAAGAATTATTTAAGTCTAATGGATATGAAGTTTCGACCTGTCCCGGAGAAGATATTTATTTAATTGATCTTATTGCCCGTCTTAAATGTCCTTTGTGTAAAAAAAATATTGAAGTTGCAATATGTTGTGGAGCTCAAACCTATCGTGCTGATCAGGAAATCAGGGAGTTTTATCATTATGCAAGGACCCGTTATCATGCCTTTGTGTACGTATATCTAACAAATCATCAATTAGAAAAAAGTTGCTCTGAATACGGTATAAATTTTTTAAGTCCGGAAATCAATCAACTTAGTACAAAGGAAAAATTGAAATCACAAATCCCGATTCTTAAAATACCAATTGAAGGTCATGAAAAAGCTTTTATACAAGCCAGTTAGAATAAGTAACTCAATTGTATCAGGATATAATTATTAAAAAAAAATGAAAGATTATCTAAAATATCATGTTAAAAACTAACCAGATAACCCCTGAAGAAAAGAAGAAAGCATTTACTTCAATCAGGAAAAAAGAAATAAATGAGAATCAGAAACTTAATGTGCTTTATCACATCGAAGATTTTAATGTAAACGATCGTCCGCAACGTTTTCTCGAAGCCTTTGCTGCTATCCTTAAGCATTCAAACTACAAAATGGCGCTCGATCATTTTATTCGAATGAGTGCAAAGTGCTCACGCTGTGCCACAACTTGTCAGGTTTATCAGGCAACTGGCGACCCCAAAGATATTCCCTGTTATCGTTCAGAACTATTATTAAGTGTTTATAGACGTCATTTTACAATGGGAGGTTTGTTGAAAGGTCGTTTATCGGGAGGTGGATACCTGACGGATGAAAAAATTCAGGAAATGGCTGAAAGTTTTTGGAACTGCACTGCCTGCAGACGCTGCTCGCTCGAATGTCCATCTGGGATTGACCACGGTTTAATAACACATCTTGGAAGATATATTTTAAGTGAAATAGGAATCGCACCACGTGCTCTTGTAGTTAGCACACGAGAGCAACTTGAAGGTGCTACAAAAAATACTTCAGCTATTCCGGTTCCTGCATTAAAAGATACACTGGAATTTTTGGAAGATGATATGTTTGAAGAAAAATCGGTTCATATAAAATTTCCAATCGATGTTGAAAACACGGACTACGTATTCTTTCCTGCTGTTAGTGATTTTTTAATGGAAGCAGAAACTCTTATGGGCATAGCAGCTGTATTTACTGTTACAGGTGATTCTTGGACAACAGGTACCGGTTATTTCGATGGTATCAATTATGGACTCTTCTATAGTGACAGAATGCTGGAACGGGTTGTTAAAAAGATTGATGTTGAAACAAAAAGGTTAAAAGGAAAAAATGTTCTGATTGGAGAATGCGGACATGCTTCACGTTCCGCAAAATACTTTTTACCTGCGTACTGTGGTGGAAAAGATGCTTTCCCTGTGATAAATATTATGGAATACACTTATAAAATTTGGAAGGAAGGCAAGCTAAAACTTAACCCCGATGTTGTTACAGAGAAAGTAGCATATCATGATCCGTGCAATATTGCCAGGCAACGATGGATCATTAATCAGCCAAGGGAGATTTTGAAATCTTTTTGTAAAAACTATGTTGAGATGACTCCAAACGGAGATGAAAATATTTGTTGTGGCGGTGGAGGTGGTACAGTATCGATCGACGAAATCCGACCTTACCGAACTACTGTTGGAGGCAAATTAAAAGCTGATCAGATTAGGAAATCTGGTTGTGAAATATTGGTCGCTCCTTGTGCCAATTGTAAAAAGCAATTAAGAGAACTAGTTGAAGACCAGGGAATTGATTGCCAGGTGGTAGGATTGCATGATTTGATTTACAAAGCAATCATATTTGATGATTCACAAATAATAAAAAAAGAAGATGAACCCGAAACATTAAAGAAGGAAAATTAATTATGGAATTATGGCTCGATGCTGCAAAAGGTCCTTTGTTTCGTCTTTGCTTTGCGATAATGATTTTAGGTCTAATTAGAATTTTTCTGCTGGATATATGGGGAGCTTATAAAGCTTATCGCAAAGCAGGTGATAAAACTATGCCGTGGAAATTAATCATCAGTAGAAGTATTGAATGGTTATTTCCGGTTAAACGTTTTGGCCATAACCGACCATTTTATTCGGTGATTTCAATACTTTTTCATGTAGGGCTTCTATTAGTTCCACTTTTTTTATTTGCACACGTTCAGCTATGGAGAGAATCATTAGGTTTTGGATGGATTACACTTCCTTATCAATGGGCTTTTTGGCTTACGTTGAGCACAATATTTTTTGCAGTCGCTTTGTTCTTCGGACGATTACTAAATAAATCATCTAGTTTTATTAGTCGTAAGCAGGATTACCTTTGGCCTTTGATATTGCTCATCCCTTTTGTCACAGGATTCGTTTGTGCTCACTTGAGTATAAATCCACAAACTTATCAAACGTTTATGCTGATACACGTTCTGTCCGGGGATATAATATTCGTTCTTATTCCTTTTACAAAAATAGCTCATTGCGTACTAATGCCGCTATCACAGGTCGTCTGCACAATTGCATGGAAATTCCCTCCCGAAACAGATGAAGCAGTATGCTCAACATTAAATAAAAAAGGAGCACCGGTTTGAGTAAAGCAATTTTAACAGATATAACAAAATGTATTGGCTGTTTAAAGTGTGTTTCTGCCTGTAAAGAAATAAACAATCTTGAAATGGATGTTCCAAGAGTATGGCAGAAAAATGATGGTCTATCTGCAGAAAACTGGACTTCAATAATTCAGAAACCAGATGATCACTACATTAGAAAACAGTGTCGTCATTGTCTTGAACCAGCTTGCGCATCAGTTTGCCCGGTTGGTGCTCTTCATAAAACTGATTCGGGAGCTGTAATATATGACAGTGATAAATGTCTTGGCTGCCGCTATTGTATGATGGCTTGTCCTTATGGTATTCCACGTTACGATTGGGATAGTACGGTTCCCTACATTAGAAAATGCATTCTTTGTTATAACACCAGACTTAAAGAGGGAGAACAACCTGCATGCACAGAAATATGTCCTGTGAATGCTACAATCTTTGGAGAGCGGAAAGAACTTTTAAAAATTGCACATCAAAGAATAAAAGATAATCCCGATAAGTATATAAACAAAGTCTGGGGTGAGCATGAAGTAGGAGGAACATCGGTGTTATACTTGTCAGATATAGACCTTGGATTTCTATCTTATAATACTAATCTCGGAACAAAACCGCTTCCCGAAACCACAGCTCCGGCAATGGAATCTGTTCCTTTTGCATTTGTTGGAATGGGAGGATTTATGCTGGGATTAAACTGGATAATACGAAGACGCATGGAGCTAAAAAAAGAAAACGGAAATAAGGGGAAGACATCAAATGAATAGAGTACAGAATACAAAACTTGTTTTATGGTTAATAACTGGATTAGCAGCAGCTGTCGTCTTGAATCGTTTTGTTTTTGGTTTAGGCGCAACAACTAACCTCAATGATGCAACTCCTTGGGGATTGTGGATTGGCGTTGATGTTATGGGTGGAGTAGCTTTAGCTGCAGGTGGTTTTGTAATTACAGCTATCTTTTATATAATGAAGCGGGAAGAATTTCATCCGCTTGTTAAGCCGGCTGTGTTAACAGCGTTTCTTGGTTACCTCGCAGTTATTATGGGATTATTATTTGATCTCGGCTTACCTTGGAATATATGGCACATGATAATTTACTGGAACCCTCATTCTCCACTTTTCGAAGTCGGCTGGTGTGTAATGCTCTATACAGCAGTTCTTCTTCTCGAGTTCAGTCCTGTTCCTCTGGAAAAATTCAGCAGGTATGCAAAGATCAGAAACTTCCTGATGAAATTTCGTTTTGTATTTGTTTTGCTTGGAATAATGCTTTCTACTTTACACCAATCATCTCTCGGTTCTTTATTCCTGATTATGCCATTTAAAATTTACCCGCTCTGGTACTCTAACATTTTGCCCATACAATTTTTTATTTCAGCAGTAGCACTTGGATTAATGATGGTGGCTTTTGAAAGTCTAGTTTCTCATTGGCTTTATCGCCGCGCACCCGAAACTCATCTTGTTGCAAAACTCGGGAAAGCTGTTGTCTGGGTATTAGGAATTTATTTTATCGTAAAGATAACAGATCTTGCAGTTACCGGAAAACTTGGATTGATCTTCTCTGGTACGTGGGAAAGTAATCTGTTCATTATCGAAATATTAATTTCAACACTTATTCCAATTTTGATTTTTGCTATTCCCCGTTTGCGGGAAAAGAATAGATATCAGTGGATTGGATCGTTCATGGTAGTATTTGGAATGGTTTTTAATCGTGTTAATGTCGGCGGTATAACAATGTTAAGTGCCACAGGCGATTCTTATTTCCCATCGTGGATGGAAATAACAGTTACGCTTGGAGTTATTTCTGTTGCTGCACTTGTATTTTTATTTGTAATAGAACACTTTCATGTTTGGGAGATTCAACCAAAAGATCCGCAATCGCTACCTGAGACACCCCCATCTTTTGATTATTCTTCTAGAGCGTGGCTTGGTACACCTGATGTTGCATCTTTGACAAAATTTTCTCTTGCTTTTGTAATCAGCTTTGCAATTGGAATGGCTTTAATGCCTGAGCAAAAAATTCTTGGGAAGGGGATTGAAGATGTAAAAGTATACCGTGCAAGTGGTAAAGATACACTTATTATAAACGGAAACAGAGATAATTACTTTGTTGCATTTCCTCATAAAGATCACATAAAAAGAATTGGTGAAAATAATTGTAATAAATGTCATCATCTTACTCTTCCGGGGTATCAGGAGAATAGCTGCTGGGAATGTCATACAAGTATGTATAAAGCAACTGCTTTTTTCAAACACGATGAACACACGTTAAATTCCAATGCACACATTAAATGTGATGATTGTCATACTCCCGGAAAGAACAGAACTGCAGAGACTGCGAAAAATTGTATTGACTGCCATCCCAAGTATAATTTCCAAAATCTTAATAATGTAAGTGACAAAAAATATTATGCCTTATCATATACAGATGCAATGCATAATTTGTGTGTCTCGTGTCATATGATTAAAGCAAAAGAATTAAAGGATAAACCAAATCTAGCACAATGTTCAACCTGTCATAAAACAGGTTTCACAAAGAAATTGGAAGCAAGTATTAAATGGGAAATTTCTTCCCCACATTTTAACCAGGTGATATTACCTGAAGTCAAACCAACTGTTGAAAAGGGGGAATAAATTAATGTCATCTAAGAAGATTTTAATAATTGATGATGAACCTGATGTGAATATATACCTTGAGGCAGTGCTGAAGTCCAACGGTTATGATACTTATTCAATAAATGAAGTTGAAAATGCAATGGATAAAGTAAGGGAAATACATCCAAAATTAATTTGTCTTGATATTATGATGCCAAAGGAAACTGGAATTTCTTTTTATTCCAAACTTCGAAAAGATAAAAAGTTCTCTAAGATACCTGTTATAGTTATAAGCGGTGTTGTTGAATCAGAAAAGTTTAATATCCATTCATTCGTTTCTGATAAAACAATTCCAGCACCTGAATGCTATATGGAAAAACCTATTAACGTTGAAAAATTTATTAAAAAAGTAAAACAATTGACCAATTAGAATTGAAAAATTTAGAAGCATATAAAAAATACGCAGGGACTGAAAAAATCCACAGTCGGATTTTAAACGAACTGTACCAACAGATACCTGATAACGTAGCCGTTATCGATCGCAATTTCAATATTGTTGATGCTAATAATAATTTTGAAGATCATTTTGGCAAATGGCAGAATAAAAAATGTTATGCTGTTTATAAAAAGTTAAATGAACCTTGCGATAACTGTCCTACGAAGGATGTTTTTAATAAGGGAAAGCCTGTTATTTGTGATGCTATTGGTGTCGATAAAACTGGTAAAAAGACACACTATATTGCTCATTCTTTCCCAATCAAATCAAAAAATGGGAAAGAAATTGAATATGCAATGGAATTGACCCGGACTGTGACTGAAACAGACCGGTGGCAACAGGAATACCACATTCTTTTTGATAGGGTGCCGTGTTTCATCACGGTTATTGGAGAAGATTTTCGGATAGTAAGAGCAAACGAAGCCTTTCGCAATAATTTTGGAGACATGGTTGGTCAACATTGCTTCGAAGTATATAAAAGAAGAAAAACAAAGTGTAGAAATTGTCCGGCTGAAAAAACTTTTAAAGACGGCAAGGTGCATCATTCTCAAAAAACTGGTATTGGTAAGAAGGGACAGAACATTAATTATGCAGTTTCTACATCTGCTTTAATGAGAGGCAACAATAGTGTTGCACATGTAATTGAAATTTCAAAGGATATAACTGCTTTAAAACAACTAGAACACAAAGTTATCGAATCTGAACGTCTTGGTGCTGTTGGACAAACGGTGGCTGGGTTGGCACACAGTATAAAAAATATTTTGATGGGCTTAGAAGGCGGAAAGTATATTGTGAGCTTAGGGCTGGCAAAGGACGATAAGGCTATGATTAACCAGGGATGGGAAATGCTTGAAAGAAATTTTGAAAAAACAACTTCCCTTGTTAAAGATTTTCTAAGCTTTTCTAAAGGCAGACTGCCCGAATTAAAAATGGTTAACCCCGGTGAACTAGCTAATGAAATTATAGATTTGTATAAAGATATTGCTGCTCAATCAGGAATATCACTTAAATCTGAAATAGATGACAAAATAAAATTGGCACCTTTAGATTCTGCTGGTATTCATACCTGTTTAACTAATCTTGTATCAAATGCAATTGATGCTTGTCTTATGGGGGCACACAGAGGTAATGAAGTATTAATAAGAGTGTTCGAAGAACGTGGTCTATTATGTTTTGAAGTTAAGGATAACGGCAGCGGTCTTGATAACGAAATTAAGAAAAAAATATTCACCACTTTTTTTACAACAAAGGGCGGGGGCGGAACCGGTTTAGGATTATTGACTACACGAAAAATTGTTCAGGAACATGGTGGGAAAATAGTAGTTGATTCTCAGAAAGGAAAAGGTTCAAAGTTTAAAATTATTTTCCCACGCAAGAGATTAATGTCCTTGTATAAGGAAACGAAAGAATAAATCTTTCTTAATATTAGGAGTTTAATATGAATACCAATACTAAAAAAAGAATTCTCGTTGTTGATGATGAAGCTGATGTTCGCAACTTTTTAAAGGCTGCGATTATTGAAGCGGGCTTTGAAGTTATAACTGCGGAAGATGGTAATATAGCCTTGGAAGAAGTCAAAAAGCAGCCGCCAGATTTAATTTCACTCGATCTTGTAATGCCAAAAAAATCTGGAGCCAAGTTTTATCATGAATTAACAAAGAAAAAAGAGTGGTCTAAAATTCCAATTATCATTGTAACAGGGCACGCTCGTGATGATCTTGGCAAAGCAGATTTAAAAGAATTAACGATGTCTGGTCCCGGTGTTTATCTTGAAAAACCAGTAAAGCCAAATAATTATATAGCAGCAATAAAGGGCATATTAAAAATGGAAGTAACTGAAGAAGAAAAACAATCTGCCGAAACTGTAAACCTGCAAAATGATTTAAAAAATATAATTGATAATGCAGATAATGATACTCTAAAAAAACTTAAAGAAATTCTGAACAAAAAGAAATGATTATAACGGAGATTATTTATGAAATTGTGTATTCCTATAAAAGTGAGCAATGGTTTAAAAAGTGAAGTCTATTCGCATTTTGGTTCTTCATCGGCTTTTATCATTTACGATACAAGTAACCGGAATTTCGAACTATTAGATAATTCCGATCAAGATCATGTTCATGGTCAATGCCATCCATTGAATTCTATAAACGATAAAAATATTGAAGCGGTTATTGTAGGTGGCATCGGAGCCAGAGCTATCAGTAAATTACAAGCAAACAATATTAAAGTCTTTCAATCCGAACCGGGAACAGTTGAGCAAAATGTAGATCTATTTAATAAATCTTTGCTAAAGGAATTAACAGATAAAGAGGCTTGCATGCATCATAGTTCTGGTGATGGATGCAAAAATTAATAGTTACTAAAAGTTAATGTTGATTGATTCATAAAACTTGTTGAAGTTTAAAAATAGATTTTAAAAAAAAATTTCTCTTAATAAAGAATTGAGGTTGTTATGTCAAGGATTGCAATATTATACTGTAAACGAATTCAGGATCACTCTTGCATTGCTTGTGCAAAGTGCTACAAAGGAATATCTGAAAAGAACGGAGAGTTCGCTAAGTATGATGAAATAGAATTAGTTGCTATGACTGATTGCGGTGATTGTCCGGGTTTGGTAGTTCCAAGGGTTAAATTATTAAACGAAATAACACGAAACCTTGACCGTCCAATTGAAGCACTCCATCTTGGAACTTGCGTGAAGTTAGCTATGGAAACAGCACAATGCCCGATAGATTATGATGAGTTAAAAATTACCCTGGAGAAAAAATTTGGTATAGATGTAGTAATGGGAACACATTCTTACTAACAAATAAATTGATTGGAGGCTTTAAAAGAATAAAAAACAATAAAGTAGATAAACTTTAGTAAATCTCATCTTATTTTTATTTATTCATCTCCTAACCTATCTCTACTCACTTTCTGCATAGCAAAAAAGCAGTTTTATTAGTATTTTTCAATTAGCAATTAAAATAATTTATTTGTTGCTGTTTTGGTAATAAACTTAAATAATTTGGGATTATGTATTACGGGATTCCTACTACAGATAGTTGTCCTTTTTGTCACAGTATCCGAATCATAAAGCACGGGAAAACATCTACAAATAACCCGCGTTTTAGATGTCGGTATTGCAAAAAAACGTGGGTTCAATCAAAGCTTTTAAAACCTGCTCCTAATTTTGGTGATTTGACTGAAGCTTATTTAAGCGGTCTTTCATACCGCGACCTGCGCTCTATTTATCATAGTTCTCCCACAAGAATTAATCAAAAAATCAGGGAATACTTGATGGGCTGCGTCCAATGGGAAGATTACCTTGACGCATGTTCACCAAAACACGAATCAAGACTTATTCATCTAGTTGGTAAAAAATTTAAATGCAGTTCTGGAGATAATAAAGAGCATCTGATGTTTATTGCAATGGCAATAGATGCTTTATCCAGTGTAGTGCTTGGTTTTGAGATTGGTAAACGTGATTCAAAGGATGTTTGGACTGCTTTATTGGATAGAATAAATTGCAGAGGTTTTGTCTGTCCTACTTTTATGTCCTATGGCTCAAAAAAAATTGAAGACTCATTAAAAATTGTTTTCCCGTATTCATCAACTTATATAAATTTTACAAGGACTTGTTATGATAATCAGTTGAAAAAAGATTTGTACTATTCAATTGATAATAGAAAATTAATTTTGGAAGCGATAAACGCTTACCAAACAAATCAAACTGCAAAGCTTGAGAATTATCTAATAATCTTTAAAGAAAAACGGATGAAAGATATTGTGCTTAATTCTAAAGATCATTTCTTTAAACGGCTCAATGAAAGAATTATGATGAAAAATACGACTCGTTTTGAAGGGCTGCTAGCAGCATTTCAAGCGAGGTTTGAAAAATTTCATATGATAAAATATGATCCCGAACCTATTATCAATGGTTGGATTGCCTGGTGGATGCTCATTCCACTGCCAATTGGCTTTAGCAGATTATCTTTGTACTTACAAAATCCTCATGAAACTCACTTTAAAGATTTTCATTGTGGTAATCCCCCTAAAAGATTGGATCTTCCTCTGGATAGTCCTGAGATGAAAACGTTTATTATTGAATTAGCTGTTCGTTCATTACACATCCCGATAAAGTAATTTATAATTCAAATCAGCTAAAGTCATTTATTATACTTCCTTTCTAATACAACACATAGATTACAAAACCCAAATTTATATTGTTTTTACATCACTCTGTATTTAAGTTTTCATCGTTTAGATGCAGAATTTTATTTAAGGAGATAAGAGGTGTTGTCGGAGAAAAGATCATTTATAAGTGAAGACTGGCTTTCACTGTGGATAGGTCTTTTTGTATTTATACTTTCCTGTGGATTATTTTTTGGCATTGATATATTAGGTTGGGGAGTCAAAACAAATGTTTGGACTGACATTTCTAAATCTATAACCAGTGTTTCAAGTAATTATTCAGGACTGCCTGGTTTAGTATCTCTTCTATTGACGTATATCTTTATGTTGATTATCGTGGGGATTGGCTTAAAAATGATGGGGCAGAATTTTATAGAATCTATTATTCCTTTTACAATTATTTTTCTAATAAGTTTTTTATGCTGGCTATTAGGTCATTTTGCTTATATAGCAGCCACATCAGATAAATTAAATCAGTTTAATATTTCCTGGTCGCTAAACTTAACTGGTGAAGCAGGTTATATTATTGCCCTTCTCGTAGGTTTGATAATAGGGAATTTCTTTCCCCGGTTAGTTAATAAAATTAAAGTTGCAACAAAACCAGAACTGTTTATTAAAACTGCCATTGTAATAATGGGAGCAGGTCTAGGTGTAAAGGCAGCAGAATCTTTAGGACTCGCATCCATTGTAATGTTCCAGGGTCTTTCAGCAATTATTGTAGCTTACTTGATTTATTGGGCTCTGGTTTATTTTATTTCTAGGAAGTACTTCAAATTCAGTAAAGAGTGGGCTGCACCTTTAGCTTCAGGTATTTCCATTTGCGGCGTTTCCGCAGCAATTGCTACCGGAAGTGCGATAAGATCAAGACCGATAATTCCTATTATGGTGTCTTCTTTGGTTGTTGTATTTGCAGTTTTTGAATTAATCCTACTTCCATTCTTCGCACAGATTTTTCTTTGGCATGAACCAATGGTTGCTGCTGCCTGGATGGGACTTGCAGTAAAAACAGATGGAGCTGCTGTTGCTAGCGGAGCTGTAACCGATGCACTTGTTAGAGCAAAAGTTTTAAGTGAGATAGGTGTCAATTACAAAGAAGGCTGGATGGTAATGACAACAACAACCGTGAAAGTATTTATAGATATTTTCATTGGTATCTGGGCTTTTATCCTTGCTGTTATCTGGTGTTCAAAGATTGAAAAGAATAAGTCAGGTGAAAAAGTTCGCGCAAGAGAAATTTGGGATAGATTTCCCAAATTTATAATTGGTTATGTATTAACATTTGTAATTTTTTTACTGATTTGTATGGCTTATCCGGGATCAATAAATAATGCAAATGCAGCTTCTAACGGTGCAAACACTTTTCGGGTAATGTTTTTCTGTTTTACTTTTTTCACCATAGGTGTGGTTTCGAATTTTAAGAAACTAAAAGAGGAAGGTATTGGAAAACTGGCAGTAGTCTACGTCCTCTGCTTATTCGGTTTTATTATCTGGATAGGACTGCTTATTTCCTGGATATTTTTTCATGGTATTAAACCACCTGTTGTATGATATTAAATAAATAACTGGTACGAAAAAAAATGGAAGAAGAAACAAAATTTGCTGATGAAATAAAAAAGATGGAGTATGAACCTTTACTCCCAATTGAAAAAAAACTTTTAATATGGAGTTTAAGCCTGGGTATTGTCTTATTAGCTCTGCTTATTTGGGTGAGTAA
>Ga0307425_1000991_pt1 | contig 17526 bp, 11 predicted proteins | sample SalMarWE160330MG_FD_202152 | JGI IMG/M metagenome (GOLD analysis project Ga0307425, IMG submission 202152) | Salt marsh sediment microbial communities from the Plum Island Ecosystem LTER, Massachusetts, United States - WE1603-30 | ecosystem: Environmental > Aquatic > Marine > Intertidal zone >... | reverse complement strand
GAAAGCCTCAGAATCAAGCCTTGTCGCGCGCCTCGGCGCTCCCAACATATCAACTGGGCGTGGTGACCTACCGACTCGCTCGTGGAGGCTTGTGACCAATGAGTTATTTCCGCACCGCCATTCTGCTCGCGGCGCTCACCGCGCTGTTCATGGGGATCGGCTACCTGATCGGCGGCCAGGGCGGCATGCTTATCGCGCTGCTCGTGGCGGGCGGGATGAACCTGTTCGCCTATTGGAACTCCGACAAGATGGTGCTTCGCATGTACGGCGCGCGCGAGGTTGACGAGCGCTCGGCGCCGGAGCTTTACGCGATGGTGCGGCGGCTCGCCGCCAAGGCCGGCCTGCCGATGCCGCGCGTCTACATCATGGAGAATCCGCAGCCGAACGCCTTTGCTACGGGGCGCAATCCTGAGCACGCCGCCGTGGCGGTAACGACGGGCTTGTTGCAGACCGTCGGCCAGGACGAGCTTGCCGGTGTGATCGCGCACGAACTCGGACACATTCAGAACCGCGATACGCTCTTGATGACCATGACCGCCACGATCGCCGGCGCGATTTCCATGCTTGCCAATTTCGGTTTCTTTTTTGGCGGAAGGAGCAACAATAGCGGCGGCATCGGGTTCGTCGGCATGCTCTTGCTCCTGATCCTCGGTCCGCTTGCCGCCGGTCTGGTGCAGATGGCGATCAGCCGCACCCGCGAATACGAGGCCGACCGCGCAGGTGCCGAGATCAGCGGTACGCCCATGTCGCTTGCCTCGGCTTTGCAAAAGATCGCGGCCGTCGCCCATCGCATTCCCAACATGGCGGCCGAGCGCAATCCGGCTTCGGCGCAGTTGTTTATCGTCAACCCGCTGTCGGGGGCGCGCATGGACAGTCTGTTCTCGACCCACCCCAACGTTGAGAACCGGGTCGCGCGGCTTGAGAAGATCGCGAACACGATGGGGCAGACATCGCGAAGCGGCAACGAAGGACCTTGGGTCGCGAAGCCGCGGGTTGCAGGACGCGGGCCTTGGAGCTAGGCCAAACGTCTTCACGTTCGGGAGACACCATGAAACCCTCCAGCAAAGACGCGAGGGCGGCGGCGCGTGCGCGGGATGCCCAGGTCGGATTGCCGGCACGGCGCGCGGCGGCCGAACTGCTTGCCGCCGTTCTTCACAAGAAGCAGCCGCTCGACGACATTCTGGGCCGGTCCCTCGACCGGGGCTTCATGTTCGATCTGCCGGCGCGCGACCGCGCGTTTACCCGCGCCATCGTGGCGGCAAGTCTCAGGCGCAAGGGCCAGCTCGATGAGGTGCTCGGCACCTTTCTCGAGCGCGGCATGCCGGAAAGGTCCGGGACGCTTTATCCGATCCTGCTTTCCGCCGCGGCCCAGCTCATCTATTTGGAAACGCCGCCGCATGCCGCGATCGATCTCGCCGTGAGGCTTGCCCAATACGATCCGAGGGCCACGCGTTACGCCAAGCTCGTAAATGCGGTGTTGCGCCGTGTTGCCGGTGAAGGCAAGGCGATCGCAAGCCGCCTCGACGCAGCGCGGATCAATACGCCCGACTGGTTGTGGTCGCGCTGGGTCTCCTTTTGGGGCAAGGAGCGCGCACAGAAAATTGCCGAAGCGCATCTTGTCGAGCCGCCGCTCGATCTCACGGTGAAATCCGACGCCGCGCTGTGGGCCGAGACGCTTTCGGGCCGCGTGTTGCCGACGGGCGGCAGTGTGCGCCTCCTGCCCAAAGGCCGCATCGAGGCTCTCCCCGGGTTTGACGAGGGCGCCTGGTGGGTGCAGGACGTCGCCGCCACGCTGCCGGCCACGCTGCTTGGCGATGTGGCGGGAATGCGCGTCGCCGATCTTTGCGCGGCGCCGGGCGGCAAGACCGCCCAGCTTGCTGTTGCCGGCGCCTCGGTCGCGGCCGTCGACAGCTCGAAGACGCGGCTTTCGCTGCTTGGCGAGAATCTCGCCCGGCTCGGTCTTGCCGCCGAGACGGTGCATGCCGACGCGGCGACATGGCAGCCTGAAGAAAGCTTTGACGCGGTCCTTCTCGATGCGCCCTGCTCCTCGACCGGGACCATTCGCCGGCACCCCGACATTCCCTATATCAAGTCGCCGAAAGACATCGCAGGCCTTGCCGCGCTCCAAGCCCGTCTGCTCGACAACACGGCAAAGCTCCTCAAGCCGGGAGGGCGGCTCGTCTACTCGACCTGCTCGCTCGAGCCCGAGGAGGGCGAGGCGCAGATCGCCGCCCTGCTGACGCGAAACGAGGCCCTGAGCCTGGAGCCGGTCACGGAAGCCGAACTGTTCGGCCAGACCGACTGGATCGAACCATCGGGCTGCCTCAGGACTTTTCCCTACGACTTGACGCTCGATTCTCCCGAATGGAGCGGAATGGACGGGTTTTTTGCTGCACGTCTGGTTCGGGCCGGTTGAGCGGGCCCTACGAGCGGGCTTGATTGGAACGCTCTGCCGCCCGACAATGCCGCCCACAGGATGCACGGGGAGGCCTCGCGGTTTCATGCGCGGGGCTGCAGCTTGGAGATGACGCAGCATGGCGGCTGATCCTCAGCCCTACGAGCACGGAGGCCGCAGTCTCATGCCGCGTCTTGACGGCCCGGGCGCCTTTCGCCGCTTTATGCTGGCGAGCATGGCGAGCATCGCCTATCCCGGCACCAAGGCCGAGCAGCTCCTGCTCGCGCCCCAGGAACTCAGAACGGCAGATCCGAGCTTCGCCACCGAACTCTATAACGGGCATCTCGGGCTCGCCGGACGCTTGGCCGAAGTCAACATCGACTCGCCGTTCGAGATCGTGCCGCCCTCCGAAGCCTGGGCGCGCGAACTTTACGGCTTTGGCTGGCTCAGGCATTTGCGCGCCGCCGATTCGGAGCTGTCGCGCGAGCAGGCTAAGGCATTCGTGCGCGACTTCATCGCGCTCAAGCGCTCCCATCACAGCCTGGCCTGGAAACCGGAGATCGTCGCGCGCAGGGTGATCTCCTGGCTTTCGAATTCGGTGCTGGTGCTCGATAGCGGCGAGCCGGAGGCCTATGACAGCTTCCTCAAGGCGCTCACCTCGCAGCTTCGCTATCTGTCGGCAAGCTACCGCAACGCGCCGGACGGGGTGCCGCGGCTTCTGTCGCTGATGGCGCTGATCTATGCCGGGCTTTGCATCGCCGAGCAGCAGGCCGTGGTCGAACGCTACTCGCGGCCGTTCGGCAAGGAGCTCGACCGGCAAATCCTGCCCGACGGCGGACACATCTCGCGCAATCCCGACGCGCTGATCGAGCTTCTGCTCGACCTTTTGCCGCTCAAGCAATGTTTCGTCGCCCGCGACCGCGCCCCGCCGAAGCAGCTGACCGATGCCATCGACCGCATCATGCCCATGCTGCGCTTCTTCCGCACCGGCGACGGCACGCTGGCCCGCTTCAACGGCGCGGGGCCCACCCAGACCGACGCGCTTGCCACCGTGCTGGCGTATGACGACGTGGAAGGCTCGCCGGTCCGCACCGCGGCCGACTCCGACTATGTCCGGCTCATTTGCGGGACCACGATGGTGATCTGCGATACCGGCCCCGCGCCTGCGTCTTCGCTGAGCGGAAGCGCCCATGCCGGTTTCCTGTCGTTCGAGATGAGCTCGGGCAAGAAGCCGGTGATCGTCAATTGCGGCGCGCCTGCGCTCGACCACGAAGACTGGCTCCCGTTCGCCCGGTCGACGCCGGCACATTCCACTTTGAGCTTCGAGGACGACTCGTCGGCGGCGTTTGCCGCTTCAGGCGCGGGCGGCGAGATGGCGGCCGATGCGGCCCTGATCGGCCCGCTTCACGCCAAAGCAAGCTTCGACGACCAGGGCGGCGCGCTCGGGGTCGAGGGCTCGCATGACGGCTATCAGGCCCGGTTCGGCGTGAGCCATGCGCGCCGGATTCTGGTCTCATCCGACGGGCTCGCTATCTCCGGCGAAGACAGACTGTCGGCGCCCGCCGGTCTCAAGAGCCCCGATGGCGATCTGATCGCGGGGTACTATGCCATTCGTTTCCACCTGCATCCCGGCGTGCGCGCAAGCGTGTCGGCCGACGGGCGGAACGCCGTGCTTGCGCTCGGTAACGGCGAAACCTGGAAGATCAGCTCGGATGCGCCGGAGACCAAGATCGAAGAGAGCTTTTTCCTCGCCGATGCGCGCGGGCCGCAACCGGCCTCGCAAGTCGTGCTCTCAGGGTTCATGGGCGAGACGACTGACGTCAGGATCACGTGGACCATTACGCGGATTGCCGCTAACAGTGAAGGCGACCGCCCGGCTCACCCTAACACGGCCGCGCCCGCACCGGCTTAAGACTCATGGATCAGCGAAAGATCGATCGTGCGCTGCTATCGGTCAGCGATAAGACCGGTCTTGCCGAATTCGCTCATGGCTTGCGCGCGCACGGTGTGGAGATCGTCTCCACCGGCGGGACGGCAAAGGCGCTGCGCGATGCCGGGATTCCGGTGACCGACGTGGCCGAGATCACGGAATTCCCGGAGATGATGGACGGCCGCGTCAAGACGCTGCATCCGCGCATTCACGGCAGCCTGCTTGCGGTGCGCGGAAACGATGCGCACGAGAAGGCGCTTGCCGAGCACGGGATTCCGGCGATCGACCTGCTTGCGGTCAATCTCTATCCGTTTGAAGCGACGGTGGCGGGCGGCGCCGATTTTGCGACGTGCATCGAGAATATCGATATCGGCGGACCGGCGATGATCAGAGCCGCGGCGAAGAACCATGACAGCGTTACGGTGGTGGTCGAGCCGGAAGATTATGCGCGCGTGCTTGCCGAGATGGCGGAAAACGACGGCGCGACGACGAAGGCTTTGCGGCAATCGCTCGCGGCAAAGGCCTACGCGCGCACCGCGTCTTACGATGCCGCGATCGCCGCCTGGTTTGCCGAACAGCTCGGCGATCAGACGCCTGAAAGGCGCGTCATCGCCGGTGCGCTGGCCGAGGCGCTGCGTTATGGCGAGAACCCGCATCAATGGGCGGCGTTCTACCGGACGGAGGAACGGCGCTTCGGCATCGCCACGGCCGAACAGGTGCAGGGCAAGGCGCTCTCCTACAACAACCTCAACGATACCGACGCGGCTTACGAGCTCGTCGCCGAGTTCGATCCGGGGGCGTCCGCGGCGGTCGCGATCATCAAGCACGCAAACCCTTGCGGCGTGGCAATGGGCGACACGCTCACCGAGGCGTATGAAAAGGCCTTGGCTTGCGATTCTGTCAGCGCGTTCGGCGGTATCGTCGCGCTCAATCGCGGCCTCGACGCCGACGCGGCGCGCGAGATTGTCAAGATTTTCACCGAGGTGATCATCGCCCCTGACGCGAGCGAGGAAGCAAAGGCGATCATTGCTGAGAAAAAGAATCTGCGGCTGCTCGTTGCCGGAGGCCTTCCCGATCCGAAAGCCGGCGGACTCACGTTCCGGTCGCTAGCGAGCGGCTTTCTGGTGCAGTCGCGCGACAGCGGCGTCGCCAGCGCCGATCTGAAAGTCGTGACCAGGCGCAAGCCGAGCAAGGAGGAGCTGGTCGATCTGATGTTCGCGTTCACGGTGGCGAAGCACGTCAAGTCGAACGCGATCGTCTATGCCAAGGATGGGGCCACGGTCGGCATCGGCGCCGGCCAGATGTCACGCGTCGACGCGGCGCGGATGGCGGCATGGAAAGCATCCGAAGCCGCTTCGGCGCAAGGGCTCGAACAGAGCTTGACCGTCGGTTCGGTCGCGGCGTCGGATGCGTTTTTCCCGTTCGCCGACGGGATCAAGGTCATTGCCGAGGCGGGCGCTATCGCGATCATTCAGCCCGGCGGATCGATGCGCGACGACGAGGTGATCGCGGCGGCCGACGAGGCAGGGCTCGCCATGGTGTTCACCGGCATGCGCCACTTCCGGCATTAGCCGAATTACTTCGCTTTCACGCGCAACAGAAGCAGAAGGCCGCCGATCAGGAAGATCAGGCTGGTGCCGATGCCGAGCCGCTGGCTGCCGGTCATGTGCGTGACCACGCCGATGGCAAGCGGCGCGGCGAACGCCGTGGCTTTGCCCGAGAACGAAAAGAAGCCGAAGAACTCCGTGGTCTTGCCCGGCGGGCACATCCGCGCCAGCAGCGTGCGGCTGGACGACTGCATCGGACCGGAGGCAAGCCCGATCAGGATGGCAAAGGCGAGATAGACCTGCTCGCCGACGGACGAGAACGGCGCACTGCCCGGTGCCTTGGCCTCGACCGGAACGACGAACAAGATATGGGTCGGATCGACCGAGAGCACGGCGATCGCCCCGACAATGAACAGAAGAAGCGCGCCGACGATGACGGCCTTAGAGCCGACGCGGTCGTCGATCAGTCCACCGCAAAGAGCGCCGATCGTACCGGCAATGGTCAGGACGATGCCGAACAGACCGAGCTCGGTGGCGCCCCAGCCGAACACCGTGGCGGCATAGATGCCGCCAAAGGCGAACACCGCGCCGAGACCGTCGATATAGATCATGCGCGCCAACAGGTACAAAGCGACCTGCGAGTGGTCGCGCACGAGATCCTTGAGCGAGCGAACGAATTGGGCGAGGCCTGCCTTGACCGCGTGTGCCCGAAGCGGTTCGCCGTCCCCGTCGGGCGTAAATAAGAACAGCGGCAGAACGAACACGAGATACCACAGCGCCGAGAACGGACCGACCAGACGGTCGCCTTCACGTGTCGCGGTATCGAGCGGCAGAAGTGGCGGAAGCCCGAACAGAGTCTTGCCGGAGTCTGGATCGGTGACGAGGAAGCCGGCAACCAGCGCCAGACTCAAGAGACCGCCGACATAGCCGGTGGCCCAGCCGAAACCGGACAGCGTGCCGAGCCGCTTGCCCGACACGAGCGATACCATCATGGAATTGTTGAACACGGTGGCGAGCTCGGCGCCGATGGTGGCGAGGCCGAAGGATACAAGCACGAACAGCACGAGGTCGGTGCGCCCCGGCACGGCGAGCCACAATCCGCATAGCCCCGCGACGAGCAGGACGGAAAAAGCGGCGATCCAGGGCTTCCGCCGCCGGCTCACATCGGCGACGGCGCCAAGCACGGGCGCGAGCAGCGCGGCGATCAGCTCGGCAAAGCCGGTGGCATAAGCCCAAAGCGAGGCACCGCGCGCCGGATCGGCCATGAAGCCGTTGACGAAATAGGGCGCGAACAGAAAGGTGACAACGAGCGTGTAAAAGGGCTGCGTTGCCCAATCGAACAGCACCCAGCCAAACAGTGCGCGCGTGCCCGGCCGCGCGGCCACCGCGCGCGGAGGGACGTCCTGCCTAAGGCCGTCCATAGGCATCGAGCACGATGAGATGATTGGGAAGCTCGTTTTCCGCCGCGCTGCCAGGCGGAAAATGCTTGGCGAGAATTTCTCCGCAAGCTTCGATCGCGCGGATGAAGCCTTTAGTGGCGGTGCCGCGCCCGAGATGACCGGTGAGCTCGCTTACGATGTCCTCCCAGGCCGAAGGCGGCACTTTGCGGTAGATGCCGTCATCGGCGATGACCTCGGCGAAGTGTTCGGCGAAGGACACATAGATCAGCACGCCGGTGCGGCCTTTGGTGGTGTGCATGTTCTGAGCGAGGAACTGTTCGACGGCGCGCTGATGGGCGCGGGCGCGCTTGATGGACGGCGGCACGAGCAAATAGCGAACGCGATCGAGCTGGAACAGGATTCCGAACACGAGAAACACCGCAAGCTGGATCAGATAAATGTACTGCACCGGCCATTTGGTGGCGACGATGAAGGGAATGGGCGCGGCGAGCGCAAAGAGCGCCGCCCATAGCAGCCCGAAAGAGCGGTAGCCGTCCGAGGCGATGGCCGCGACCACCACGATCTCGCCGCTCGTGGTCTCTTCGGCGCGCGAGATAGCCGCGGCGATGGCGGCCCGGTCTTCAGGCGTGAAGGGCTCAATCGGCATGCGCGCTACCATCCCCCCGAGGCGCCGCCGCCGCCGAAGCTCCCGCCCCCGCCGGAAAAGCCACCGCCACCTCCGCCGCTACTCCCGCCACCGCCCCATCCGGGGCCCGGAATGAAGATCGGGCCTGACTTGCCGCTTCGGCCGGCAGGCGCGGCGTAGCGCGTGCTCCGCCAAAAGCTGTAGGCAATCCAGATAAAGATCGCGAGCCACAAGATGATAAAGATCAGCGGGATCGCCGGGCCCTCGACATCTTGGCGCGCTTTGGCGCGCGCCTCGACCTCGCCCGCATCGCCGGTCAGCACGAGAGCGACGTCGCGCACGCCGTTCTGAATGCCGCCGGCAAAGTCGCCTTGGCGAAAGCGCGGCAGGATTCCATTGTCGATGATGACCCTCGACAGCGCATCGGTGAGCGTGCCTTCGAGCCCGGTCCCGACCTCGATGCGGACTTTGCGCTCGTTCGGCGCAACGATGAGAAGGACGCCGTTGTTCAGCTTCGCCGTGCCGATGCCCCAATGACGCCCGAGCCGGTAGCCGAACTCCTCGATCGGATACCCTTGCAGCGAGGGCAGCGTGACGACGACGAGCTGATCGGAGCTTTTGTCCTCAAGCGCTTTGAGGTCGGCGGTAAGGGTTCTCTTGTCGGACTCGCTTAAGAGATTTGCGTCGTCGACCACGCGGCCGGTCAGCGCCGGGAAGGTGGGCTCGGCGGCGGCGGGCGCCACAAGAAGCGCGAGCGCCACGGCCAATGTGACTTCGCCGAAGCGCCGGACAATTGCCATTGGGCTCCTCACCCGGGATTGAAGCTAGAACTTGACCTCCGGAGGCTTCTCCGTGCCTTCGGCCGCGGTGAAGTTCTGCATGAGCTCGGCGTCGGGATAGAGCAACGCGCGCCACCAGCGGCCGGGGATCGTTCTGAGCTCGGTATTGTAGTCCTTGACCGCCGTAATGTAGTCCTGGCGCGCGATCGCGATCCGGTTCTCGGTGCCTTCGAGCTGCGATTGCAGCGCCAGGAAGTTCTGGTTCGACTTCAAGTCCGGATAGTTCTCGACGACCGCAAGCAATCGTGCCAGCGCGCCCGAGAGCGCGCCTTGCGCGTCCTGAAATTTCTGGAACGCCTCGGGGTTGGTGAGGATATCCGGCGGGATCTGCACTTGCGTCGCCTTAGCGCGCGCCTCGACCACCTCGGTGAGGACGGTGCGCTCCTGCTCGGCATAGCCTTTGACGGTCTCGACCAGGTTGGGAATGAGATCGGCCCGGCGCTGGTACTGGTTCAAGACCTGGCTCCACGCCGCCTTGGCCTGCTCCTGCAAGGTGGGAATTGTGTTGATGCCGCAGCCGGCGAGCATAAAGCCGGCTAGGAGCAATCCCGCTGCCCTGATGAGAAGGCCCGGCCGGACCTGGGGTACTGCCAGCATCTAAGAGACTCCCCTACAAAGCGCCGCTCATTAGGCTCAATCGTGTATTGAGCACCGGCAGCCGAAGCAAGCGCTTTCCAATGCGGCAAATCCAAGTGTTGCGGGAATGAAACAGGGCAAAGTTTTTCGCAAGGGAGGCCGTCCAGCACCCCCGCAGGGCCGAAGAGTCAAAACGTCCAGAGGCGCCCATAAGTTCCGGAAGCAACGGGATTTTTGCGCCTTGGGGCGCCCCCGCGGGCAGAACCTGAAGGCGGTTAAGGCGTTAGTTGATTAGAAGGCTTCCACTGGCCAAATATGAGGGCCTCTTTTAGTCTGATTCGGGGACACGGGGGGTTCGATGCGGCCATGGACAGGGAGCGTGTGTCTTGCGTAGCGGGTTTCTGAACAGAACGGCGGATTCCGCCAAGCGGCTCCTTCCGGCATTTTTCACTGTTGTTGGCATTGCGGGGCTGGCCATCGCGGTCGGTACGTCTTTGCCTGCGGAAGCGAAAAAGCGCAAAGGCGGCGCGAAACCTGTCGCCGCGATTCCGGACCCCGACAATGGCGAGCCGATGGTGCTCGTCGTCTCGTTGAGCGCGCAGAGCGTGGACGTCTATCGCGGCTTAACGCGGATCACGAGTTCCAAGGTGTCGACCGGAATGCGCGGCCATGCCACCAAAGCCGGCGTGTTCAGCATCCTCGAAAAGCAGCGGTATCATCACTCCAATCTTTATAGCGGCGCGCCGATGCCGTGGATGAACCGGATCACCTGGTCCGGGACGGCGCTGCATGCCGGTGTCGTGCCGGGCTATCCCGCATCGCACGGCTGCATCCGCTTGCCGTTCTCGTTTGCGCCGAAGCTGTTCAAGATCACGACGGTCGGCGACAATGTGGTTGTTGCGCGCGGGCGCCCCGAGCCGAGCATGATCGAGCACCCGGTGTTGTTTCAGCCGCTGCCTCCGCCGCCCATGCCGGTGATCGGCAAGGAGGCGGCGCCGGCGAAGCGCCAAACGAACAACGAAGCCGTCCCGATGACGACGCCCTCAGGCATGGTTGCGACGGCTTATCCATCTAACTCGGCGACGGACATTCCGTCATCGCTCGACGTCGAGGCGATCGGCACCACGGGCGCCGACCTCACCATCGAGGACACGCATGTGCACGCGTTCAATCCGTTGGCGCGCACGCCTGCCGATGAGGACTCTCACGACAGCAGGCCGATCGACACGGCGGCGAACGTGAGCGGGCATGCAATCGACGAAAAGAACCGCCCCGAGCCGTCGATTGCCCAACTCGAGGCTGTGCCGGCCTTCCGCGTGCCTGAAAGCGCGGCGGCGCGCGCCGCTTCGCTTGCCGAAGCCCCGGCCGCGACCGAGCTCAAACCGGTCGGGAAAGCGGCGGTACCAGCCGCGCTCGAGCCGGTCGAAAGCGCAGCGCTTCAGGTTTCCTTGGCCAAGGCTCCGCCCGAAGCCGCGCCGGTTGAGGCGAAGGCCCTGCCCGAAATCCATCGGCCTCCGAACGTCATTACCGCCAAGCTGAGGGCAGGCGCGAAGGCGGCCGCGATTCTGGCAGCCGAACCTCGCTCCACTGCGCCATTGCGTGTTCTGGTGACGCGGCGGACCAACCGCGACCGCATTATCGGGGTTCAGCAGATCTTGTCCGAGCTCGGTTATCTCGACGTGCAAGATTTCGACGGCACGTTCGGCCGGGCGACCGCACAAGCAATCAAGGCGTTTCAGAAGGCAAACGGCTGGCCCGCGACGGGCGCTTTCAACGACGAATTGGTGGCGAACATCTATCACATCGCCCGTAAGAGCGAGCCACCGGAGGGACATCTTTTCATCAGGCAAGAATTCGGCCAGGTGCTCGACACACCGGTGTCGTTCAAGGATCACGAGACGCCGCTCGGCACCTACGTCTTTGTCGCCATGAATTTCGAGCCGGGCGACACCGCGACGCGGTGGATGGCAGTGAACGTGCAAGGGGACGATCCGGCCGCCGCGCTCGACCGGATCGAGATCCCGGACGACCTTCGCCGGACAATTTCCGAGCGGCTGACGCCGGGCTCGTCGTTTATTATCAGCGACGTCGCGATCAATACCGCGGGCCTCAAGAAGGGCAACGACTTCGTGGTGTGGGCCAAGGACATGCCGGCCAAGGTCACGCCGGCAAGCCTCGAGACGACAGTTCGAACACCGCGAAGGAAGAAGGTGCGCCGGAACGCTGAACGCCCCTCTTACAGCTACCGCTCACGGCGCAGCGGCCCGCGCGGCGGCGTGTTCTGGCCGTTCTGAGCCCTGCCTAACCGCGGCGCCCGCGGAACGTCAGTTCGAGAGCTCCTGTAAAATTCGCCAGGCAAACGGCTCAGGTATTGTGTCCTCGGCCAAGTTCACGTCCTGCAAAAAAGCATTCAGCTCTTCCCGTGTGGCGATCGGCGCCTCCGGTCCGTATTTGTCTACGAACTCTTGTTCCGAAATTGAGCGTCCGGCGACGATCTTAAGGAGCTCTCTAAGGACGAAGGTCTGCTCCAATAGCTTCATGTGCACACCCTGGTCGAAATCTATGACATGACCGGAGGGCATCTTGCAGAGCGCCGCCGACCAATAGGGGATTGTGTCATCTCCAGTGCCAAATCCGAATTTGAGGGGAGAGGGGCGTTGGTCCGGATCGTAGTCCGGGGGAAGCGTTTGATCCCAAATTGCGCTTACGGCGGTTCTATTTGCCTTGCTGCCACGAATGTGGTGCACCTTTGCTTTCAAACCCTCCGGCAACTCGGCGGCGAGCAAGTGCCGAAGTTTGAGCGCTCCGGGTAGCTCCCCGAGTTTGATCCATTGCGGGAACGGCGGCGCACCCTTTTGGTACGCATCTGCAATTTGCCCATCTTGGTCCTTGAGAGGATAATCGGGCAAACCGATGTCTTGCCGCTGGTGTCGCCAGGTGTCTTCGTCGATTGGAAGCAGCGTGTACAGGCCCGGCGCGCTCGCAGAAATTTTGGCCACGGTCTGCGCGCCATAGCGGCAGTTCAGCTTCGTTTCTCCCTCAAAAGCATGGCGAAGCTGACCGAAATAGCCGTAAAACGGCGTGCCGACCGAGATCATGCCGCCGATTTCAGCGGCGAGAGTCCGGTGCTTTTCAAAAAACAGCTTGGCGACCATGCCCCCCATGCTGTGACCCACGAGGAATACTTTCTCCATGACGCCTTGCGGGTCGCCCAAAGATTGCCCTTTTCGTTTTATCTGATTGATCAAAAAATGCAGGGCATCGACTGCGGTCGTAAGTTTTCGCCGCCAATCCCAAGCCAGAAAAACGGTATTGAAACCCTGATCGCGAAAAAACTTTAGCGCTTTGACATACGGGCTCACACCGACAAAGGTCGTATCCTCGTCTGCCACCACAATGTGCCGGTTCAAGTCGAAGCCGTCCTGATCAATCACGAGTTTGAGGCCGTCTCGCGCCGGTCCAAAAATTCCCCGGTCGAGCCAAATTTCGTCGAACCTGTAAGGACCGTTTGTCCCCTCTTCGAACGGTCGATCTGCCCGGTACAGCTGCGATCCCATTCCACCCGGCAGAAGAATTACGGTTCTCCGATCTTTTCTGAAGGCATCAAAGAACTCATCCATATCCTCCTTCTGGCGAATGCGCGTCTGCTCCAAGACTTCCTTCCGGTAGGCATCGTTATCGGCCATGACGACGCTCCTTCTAAAGCTCCCGATTTCTCAAAGGATCTCGACACGGTGTGATGGCATGGGTCGGAGAAATTCATCAGGGGTCGGATCGATTTCATCATGTGCCTTTGGCAGGTCTCAAGCAAACAGAATTGTCGGCCAGCCCAAAGGGGAGGAACAGGCCCGCGCGGCGGAACGCTATCAGTTCGTGGAGAATTGGAAGGAGACGAAGTTTGCCAGCTATGTTGGCCGGCGCATCCATTGGGCCGGGCTTTGGCGCGCCGTGTTCGGCACTCGCACCCCGAGCCCGTGACACTTTCCGGCACGTCATCGGCGACGTGCGGGAGATAATCTCTGCTGTGCCCGGCTAAGCTTTTCTTTTATTGGAGCGGGCGATGGGATTCGAACCCACGACCCCAACCTTGGCAAGCATGGTCGCCATAGGGTAAAGCGCACTTATTGGCGCTTTTTTCATGCAAAAGGGGGCGGAACGGATCGAAAACAATCATGAATTACGCCCCCATTCTCGACCCAGATTTCCGCCCGACAGCCTCGGCGGCCTCGAGCATGTAGTCGGGGTGATGGTGCCAATAAACTCGGCGCAAGCTCACCTCGCTCATGGCGAGATATTGTGACGCGACGGTCAGGCTCACTCCGCTCTGCATTAGCCATGTCGCTGCGGTGTGCCTTAAGACGTGAGGCGTTACGCCTTCGAGACCGGCCCGGCGACAGGCCGCAGCAAATCCCTTTTTGATGTTCGCGATGGGCCGTCCATTGATGTGCAGCACTGGCCCGAGATCGGAACCGCGCCGCCGGGCACGGATCAGATGAGGTTTGAGGCGCGGCGGGATCGGGACACGACCACGCTGCTTCTTAGTTCGCTCCCGGCCCGCGATCTCAAAGTCGATCCGGTTCGCTTCAAGGTCGATCTGACTCCATCGAAGACTCAGGATCGCCTCTTTGCGGCGTCCGGTGTAGAGGCCAAACAGGATAAACAGCGGCAGATAGAACCGCGCCTTCGAGTCGACTCGGGTCGCTCTAATCAGCCTCGCCGCCTCTTGTCGGGTCAGCCATCGTTCCTTCGATGGCGGGGTGGGAGGTAGTTCGACGGTCACAGAGCGAGTAATCCTGCCGCGCTTATGCGCATGGTTTATCGCGGCTTGCAAAACTCCTAGTTCGCGCCTCGTAGTTCCGGCTGCACGGTCCCGGCGCTTGATGTAGGCGTCGATACTGGCAGGAACCTCCGCGACCGTTTTGCCCTCGAATAGTCCGGCGAGAACGGTGACGGCGTTAGCCATCGTTTCTTTGCCGATGACTTTCGGGCCGCGCTCTGAAGCGTAGGTTTCGAGAATATCGGTCACGAGCGCTTCAGCCGGATCACTTGGCCCGCTTGGTCGACGGTGGCTTTGCAGCCAATCAGCGAAGATGTTTTCAGCTTCTTCGCGGTCTGCTGTGCCCGTCGTGCGCTTGCGGCTGCGACCGCTGACTGTCCAAGTGATGTAATAGATCTTTCGGTCTGCAAGCCATCTAAGCCTGGGGCCTTGGTTTCTTCTTGCCATGAAGAGCCACCTACCTAGCAATACTAGATGATTGAAAATTAGAGAGATTTGGGTTTTGACCCCCCATATCCCGCGCGGTATTGCAAATCATTGTAAAAGCAATGGCTGGGCTGCTTTTTGCTATCGGGAAGGGCCGTTATCGGAAGCTTCCACCGTTATTCGCCGTTAAAACGGTCCCGCTATTCCCCGCTAAAAAGCGGTATTGCCCGTCAGAAACGGCTAACTTGTCCCGGATTGCTTAGGCATTGTTCTCAATAGAATTTCCCCTGTTAAAACAATATGCAGCCTCCGGCCCAGGTTAGGCTGCTTGGAACCCAACAAAGCCCTCATGCAGCTTCTATTTCGGGGCTGTGGGGCGCGTTGGGACGGCTCTCTTGGGCAAATCGGAGCGGTCCCTCCCTCACGGAGAGATGCGCAGCCGTCTCAATATCAATGATGGTGCGAGGTCTGCCGGTCTTGCCATCGAGCATGGTGAGCTTGCCAGTCATACCTTTGGCTGCCAGAGCCCGCGCCGTGTCACATTCGGGATCGCGAGAACGTTCAACGAGACCGATAAATCGGCATTGTTTTCATTTGCTTTTTCCTCCTACGGCCCGCACCGGAGGCGAAGGTGCGGGAATAGATGTTCCGGAAGCGTTCAGTTTTTCCATTGCCTGAGCCGCAAGTTTCTTCCTGTTGGCGGTGCGTGTGTAATGCGCCGCCAGCTAGACCGATAAGAATTGCAGTAGCGGTATCTGGTTCCATGATGTCGCCCCGGCATCAGCAACCGTCTTCATAGCGAAGCAGCTTAGCAACATTCACGCAAGGCGTCGCATCATCGATTGGAGATTAGAGCCCCTTAGTGATTGCAGATTAGAGCCCCTTAGTGAGGTCAAATAGAAATCCGTCATTTCGGACCGGCACAGCCGCACCCGGGCGGCTTTTCTTCGCCCTCCTCAAAACGCAATGGGACGAATCTCGGTCCTCACTCTTTAGTACTTATACCAAGGCGACCACGGCGGACTATTTAGACTGTGAAGAACGTGGAGACCGGGGAGATCTGTAAACACGTGATTTTGCGAAGGACGGCGATGCCGCGACCGGAGAAGGCGCTCGCGAACCGACTGGCGCCCTGTGTCCCGGCTGCCACAGTTCCCAACCAATTACGGTTGCAGGGAATTTCCTGCTGAGACAGACCGGAGGCTGCGCTAGTCTAGGTTGAGGGGAGTCTTTCGGGGCCAGAAGACCGACCGCCATAGCGGCGCTTTTGATGGGGGGCATCATGACACGCCCGAAACGCGTTATCTGTGGCTTTGCCGCGCAGTTGCCGCACGGTACACCCTTGTGCGGCGCCGGACCGGGGCAGCATCGGCCGGGCCGGCATCTTCTGGTATCGGCGAGCGTTCTGGCGCTCACCGCCGCGATGTGCGCCGTGCCGTCGGCGCCCGCAAGCGCGGTGCAGGCGGCCTGCGGCAATCCGGACAATGCCTCATTCAGCGAAGTCGGCTCGGGAACCGGGACATTTGCCGTGTTCTGCGGCCACAGCGCCTACGCCGATGGCGCCAATGCGGTTGCGATCGGCCACAGCGCCTACGCCAACGGCGAGAACGCCACGGCCACGGGCCGGGAGGCCTGGGCCAACGGAGCAAACGCTACGGCGACAGGCGTGCTTGCCACCGCCACCGGCGCCAACGCTACGGCGACGGGTGCCAATGCCACGGCTAACGGCGCCAATGCCACTGCGACGGGGCGCCTCGCCAACGCCAACGGCGCCGACGCCACGGCGACCGGCGGCCGCGCCAACGCCAGCGGCGCCGACGCCACGGCGACGGGCGCATTTGCCACCGCCATCGGCCAAGTCGCCACGGCGACCGGAGCAGGTGCCTTTGCCAGCGGCTATGCCGCCACCGCGACAGGCAGCAGTGCCAATGCCAACGGCTCTGCCGCCACCGCGACGGGTTATGTTGCCAACGCTAACGGCGAGAGCGCCACAGCGACCGGCGACGGTGCCAACGCCAATGGCTCGAACGCCACCGCCACGGGCGCCTATGCCAGAGCAAACGGCGCCAACGCCACTGCGGCGGGCGATAGTGCCTTCGCCAAGGGGACGAGCGCGACGGCGACGGGCGTTCGTGCCTTCGCCAATGGCGGCAACGCCACGGCGACCGGCGCCAACGCCAACGCTAACGGCGACACCGCCACCGCGACCGGCGCTTTCGCCAACGCCAACGGCGTTAATGCCACAGCGACGGGCTCAAATGCCAACGCCAACGGCACCAGCGCCACGGCGACGGGCTTTTTCGCCATCGCCAACGGTGATTTCGCCACGGCTACGGGCAACAGGTCCCTTGCCAACGGCTCTAATGCAACGGCGACGGGCCGGTTTGCGAACGCCAACGGCGGCAACGCCACGGCGACGGGGCGCTCCGCCACCGCCAACGGCGCCAACGCCACGGCAACGGGCCAGGGGGCTACCGCTAACGGGGGCAATGCTACAGCCGCAGGCCGCGTCGCCTTCGCCAACGGCGCCAATGCCACGGCGACGGGCGCGTTGACATTTGCGAACGGGAGCGACGCCACGGCGACGGGCAATGACGCGACCGCCAATGGCGGCAGTGCTACCGCCACGGGCCGCGTCGCCTTCGCCAACGGCGCCAATGCCACGGCAACGGGGCAACTTTCCAAAGCCAATGGCACCAGCGCCACAGCGACCGGCGACAGCGCTAACGCCAACGGCCTGCGCGCCACGGCGACGGGAACTGACGCCATCGCCAACGGCAGCAGCGCCGCGGCGACCGGCGACCGCGCCAATGCCAATGGCAACCTTGCCACGGCTACTGGCGTCTTGGCCAACGCCAACGGTAACAGCGCTACGGCCACAGGCGCCTTGGCCATCGCCAACGGGCATCAGGCCACAGCCACGGGGCGCGGTGCCACCGCCAACGGCGCCAACGCCACCGCCACCGGCTTCCAGTCCAACGCCAACGGTGCCAACGCCACGGCGACCGGCG
>Ga0307425_1000990_pt1 | contig 17590 bp, 11 predicted proteins | sample SalMarWE160330MG_FD_202152 | JGI IMG/M metagenome (GOLD analysis project Ga0307425, IMG submission 202152) | Salt marsh sediment microbial communities from the Plum Island Ecosystem LTER, Massachusetts, United States - WE1603-30 | ecosystem: Environmental > Aquatic > Marine > Intertidal zone >... | reverse complement strand
GGTACCGTAGATTGTTTCGTGACCAAATTTGCAGCTGATGGGCAATCTTTGATCTATAGCACTTACATCGGAGGTTCAGATAATGAATATTGTGCATCAATAGCAGTAGAAGATGGCTGTGTCTATGTATCAGGCGAAACCGCGTCAGCTGACTTTCCACTAGTTAACGCCTATGATTCAACATATGCAGGAACAAGTGAATGCTTTGTGACCAAACTAACAGCTGATGGCCAATCTCTAGTATACAGCACCTTTCTTGGTGGAACTTATGGAGGAGAAATAGGATATGGAATCGAAGTAGAGGATGGCTATGCTTATGTAGTGGGGAGGACGCCCTCCTCTGATTTTCCCATCTTCAACGCTTTCAATTCAACTCATGGAGGTTCTGGTGACTGCTTTGTGACAAAGTTTGCTGTTGATGGGCAATCCCTCATCTATAGTACTTATCTCGGTGGTTCTGATGAAGATGATGGATATGATATTGCTGTGGAGGATGGGTATGTATATGTGACAGGTGAAACTATTTCGACTGACTTTCCCACTGTTAATGCGTATGACGATCTTTTTGATGGATGGAATGATGGTTTTGTGACAAAGTTTGCTGTTGACGGACAATCTCTAGTATACAGCACCTTTCTTGGTGGTGATAGCACTGATAGATCATTTAGCATTGCTGTGGAAGATGGGTATGTATATGTGACAGGTGAAACTGATTCGACTGACTTTCCCACTGTTAATGCGTATGACTCAACTCATGGAGGTTCTGGTGACTGCTTTGTGACAAAGTTTGCTGTTGATGGGCAATCTCTTATCTATAGCACTTATTTGGGAGGATCCGAATATGATACTGGTCGTGGGATAGTAATTGAGGATGGATTTGCTTACTTAGTGGGTTATACCCTGTCATTAAATTTCCCCACTATTGATGCATTAGACACAAGTCTAAGTGGAGTCTATGATTGTTTTGTTGTAAATATGGCAACAGATGGTAGTTCTCTGTTATACAGTACTTACCTTGGTGGCGCGCATCGCGATGAGGGGTACGGTATTGCAGTAGATGATGGGTATGTCTACGTCACAGGTACAACATTCTCGTCTAACTTCCCAACTGTCAATGCCTATAACTCTAATCTCCATGGAGCCTCTGATTGCTTTGTGAGTATTCTGTTTCAAGATACAGATGGGGATACTCTTGCAGATTCTCAGGAGATTTTTTTTGGAACCAACATTTACTTCGTGGATAGTGATAATGACAACTTTCTTGATGCATATGAAATTCAATATGGTTCTGACCCCACTGATCCCGATGACTATCCAGCGATTCCACAAAACTGGTATGACGCCATCTATGAGGACATTGATGGAAACGCAACTCTCATACAGCAGATCAAAGACTGGCTTGACGGGAACTACACCGCCATCCAGACCCTCTTTACATATGTTGAAGGAAACGCGACATTGTTGCTTGATACTATTGCCCTCGTAGGTGATAACTCAGACGACATACTTGTTGTCGCGGCTCTAGCTACTGCAAACTACGACTGGTTGGAGGACCTGAATGCGACAGCCATTGAAGACATAGCCGCGATTCAGGAAGTCATCGAGATGCTAGGTATCACTGTGGGCGATGGAGACTACGACGGTTTGGACGACCTCACAGAGTTATCGTTAGGCACAGACTTACAGTGTATAGATACAGATTGTGATAATCTCAATGATGCCTTTGAGGTGTTGATAGGAACCAATCCATTGGTGAGTGATTCTGACCTAGATTCTTATCTGGATGGTGTGGAGGTCATGTATGGAACCGACCCACTAAATCCCAATGACTACCCAGGAGCACCCACAGCGACAACAACTACTACCAGTACAAGCACTACGATTAGTACTTCTCCGCAACCTGATGAATCATCTCCTCTAATGTTGATGATTATGATTGGTGGTGTTGGTGGCATAGTAGTGATCATTGTGATCTTCAGCATCAGGAGGAAACGTTTGAGTAGCTAGTATGGAATGTTCCAAATATTCGAGGTATTCAAGGTCACTGATACAAAGTCAGTGACCACTCAATATTTCTCACAAATCGATGATGGAACGATTAGCTAACAGCAAGAGTACTAGGCGTTTGCAAAAATATCTTTCAGAGGTTCAATACTGTCCCCTACAATTTGATAGTCCTTAATCTCTCCCAGACCGCTCTCATGCAACCATCTGAGGTAATCGATTTTTTGAGGATTTCGACCAACAATTTGCACGCCGACAGAATCACATGCTACAGAATCGGTACTAGCGATGATTGTGTTGAGGAGTACTGGTGTACCTTTCATTGGCATGAACCCCTTTAGCCCGACAAATCCGTCAACAACCGTTATGGTGGGAGGAAGTGTCTTGCACACATCATAAATTACCTTGTGTATTCCTTTCCGATGAAACTTCATTTTCCATTTATCTGAAAGCATTCCAAACATGTTCTTGAGACCCATCGTGACGCCGACACTATTTACTCCCTTGAATTTCGCTGCACTAATGATAGCAGACTCGGTTGCAATCTTAGCAACTTTGAATGAATCGAGAGCCTTTCCCTCTGTTACAGTCAGTTCTACTTGTTCCTTCTCATGTCTCATGTTGATGAATTCAACACTAACTCGGTCTAGCATTTCCTTCATACCCGTCTTGACGACAGCGCTATCTGCATTCGTTGAGGATGCATCAGTTTCGACAACATAGACCTCTTTCCCTAGTTCTCTAATTCTATTGATCAAAGCTTCTACCATGAGTGGGTCTGTTGTAGTCCCAGTGTCCCATGTTTTCGATGTAACAAAATTGACTTTGATAAGTACTCTATCCCATTTTGACAGTGCACCTGTAAAATCAATGCAATCCAATGCTCTATACACCGTTTCGAGTCTTCTTTCACCAATAGCTACAGAGACCGTTGACATACTTTTGTTAATCCTCCACTAGATTACCTTCACCCAAGCATTAACGTCTCTTCTCTCAAACCCAATCGAATCATAGAGTTTCGTTGCAGCCTCAGAACTAGCAGCACCTAATATGACGATTGCTTCAGCTCCATGTTTCTGAAGTCTTCTGATGCCTTCGTAGACAATCGCTTTCCCCAAGCCTTTTTGCCTATGGTCTGGATGTACACCAACTGGTTCTGTTTCAGCGAGTTTACTATTGGGATCCATCCTGCCAGTTGTAAAGGCTGCAAATGCATCATCGGGTGCTACCACTACAACATCCCGTTCAGGATGATAGAATTTTGCTCTAGCGTATTTTTTTGCAAGCTCTAGGGTCATACTCTTGCAGTGTGGAAAGACTGAACCTTGAACTGCTTTGTAATTCTGAAAGTCTTTCTCAATGTCAACATGTCTTATTGAATAACCATCCGCGAGTGTAATTTCAGGGACTTCAAAATCCTTAGGAAGGTATCTATTGTGTTCATACACACCTCTGTTACTATATCCACATCGCTTCAATACTTCCTCGCGAATTGTGTCACCTTCTTCAACCATGAAGTAGAGCTTTTTCTCAGAATCGTCTCTCTTCATCCCTTTGGCTTGTGTTTCCAAAGCTTCAATAAAAGTATCTCCATATTCGTCATAGTCCGGATGTATCAGGAAACGACATTCTCCTGATGGTTTGCAAATAGTGACAGCAACAATTCCAATTTTACTGTCTTCCCAAATCTTGACATACTCATCCTCTTCGTCTTGATATGGAGTTCCACACGGCCCGAATTGTAGGTTTTCAAACATTGATGGAATCCAGTTATGGAAAGTCTTTGTGATTTTGTAAGTATCGAAGAGAAATTTTTGGATTTTATCGAAATCTTGCTTCCAATGAAATGAACGCTTCTGGATTGTCATTCTTCTCACTCTTTGGAGGCAAACTTTCCATTTAATAAAAGTGTTAAGTCAACAGCAGGAAATAAAATGAAAAAAGAAAATTGTCCCAGCTCGGTTGAGCTGGGATCGTATCCTAATCGAAGTATTATCTCTTCTTTACTACAAAGACATAGATGACAAGTACTACTCCCAAAGCAACAATGATTACTGCTATTAGGATAACACCTGTAAGGTCGCCTGAAGGAGTTACAACATTATCAACAGTGACAATGTGGGTAATACTTGCAATATTGCCTGCATTGTCTTCTGCAACTACTGTGATGTTATACTCACCATCCGGGATACCAGTAGTATCCCAAGAGATGCCAACTGTGTCGAGTGAGATATTTGCAATCGAAGTTCCATTGATGAAGAGTTCACTGCCTGCGAATCCGCTTCCAGAATCCTGTACTGTTATCTCGATACTTACGATGTCACTAACTGTTGCATCATTAGCTGGAGTCAAAGTGATTATCGGAGCAATTGTATCTACAGTAGTGAATGTGAAATATTCACTTCCATTCAAAGCCACGTCGGTCTTGCCAAAAGCATCCATCGCTGTGACGAAATACTCACTTACTCCGTAAGGTGCATTGATATCTATTCTGAAATCAGAAGTCGATTCATTCATAGTGACATTTGTCCATGTGCCTGCATCAACACGATATGAAAGGGTGACAGTAAGCGCTGATGCATCAACGACTTCAGCCATAATTCTGACTGATTCTCCAGCTTCACTAACTGTGGTAGGCATTTGATCAACACTGGTAATCTCAGGAGCTGTATCATAGTAGATATACATATCATCAAAGATTACTGTGAGACTACTCCCTGTATTGCTTCTTGCTGCCAATTCGATATCGCCCAGATTATCATCTGGTTCGCTTCCGAACAATAGTTCATAGTCGTGGACAATATCGCGTTGAAAATTCAACCATTCTCCAGTGGTTACTGTTTCTTGCAGAATAACGAAATTTTGAACACCTTCTCCACTTAGTTCATCTTCAAATGCACTTGTTGAGTTTACAATGACATAATACATGTAGTCATCATTGAAATCAAGTTGGAAGAACACATAGTCTTCTGATGAAGTATTGAAAGTATCAATATACACATTGAAATCAAGGATGAGTTCAGTTGTGCTATCAATAGGAAGATTTCCAATTTTTTGGCTTTCCCAATCTGATTCATCATCTGTCAATGTAAGATTCATTGCTTTGCTTCCACTTGAAGCGAAATTCGTCACGGTTAATTTACTAGAACCTGGTGGTGATTCCCATCCCTGGATATTTTCGCCAACTGCATTTTGGTGTTCATAATCCATGTCACTGAGGATAGATGGGCTAAAGTTGATATCGTCAACAAGCAATGAGAGCTTGGCATTATCTTCCCAAGTTCTAACTTGGAAGTTAATTTGTTCGACCCAGAGATTTTCAGTTGGATACATTGAATTGAAATCCTCCCAGATATTTCTATTGAAGAAATTCCATGATTCAGTCCCATTGAAACCATCCGCAACAAAATTCATATCATTACCAATTATGATGAAGGGAAGTTGACCAGAACCTCCAACAAACAAATAGTAGTAGAATGTTGATTGCCAAGTTGTATTCTCAAGGCTAATTGAAATTCGAGCCCACATTGAGTTCGTAGGATTCGAGTAATTCTCTAAATTCCACCAGAATGAAAGATTAGCTTGATTTTCGGCTGTTAGAAGCTTTCTTGGTTGATAGTATGCATAAGCATATGCTGTGTCATCAAAAGTCAAGGTAGTTAAATTCATACTCGAAGAACCACTGTGACTATTTGTGCATTGAGCAATATCGCCTGCACCTTGCCCCGATTGGAAAGTCCAACCTCCACCTCCTTCAAAGTTACCTCCACTTACTGAACCCCCAATCTTCACAAGCGAACTATTAACCAAATAGATATCATCTATATACACCTCGGTGTATTCATTTGTATAGCTTATTATTTTCCAATACATTGTTTTGTAGTAATCTGGTTCTACACCAAAAACTGCGAAATAATCACTTGATATATTTCTATGTAGGTGATTCCAAGTTTGAAGGGGACCTCCAATATTGAAGTTTGCAGAAGTGGAATAATTGGAACCTGCGGTTGTTTCACATCCCAAGTAATAGTACATTAGCTTATTATCAATAGCAATCTCAATTCGGAAATAATCCTCGTTCACGGGATTACCAATGCTATTTAGATACCATTCGGCATCTAATGTTAAGTTGGTCGCGCCATGCCAGTATACTTGACTCTGGTTTGTTAAATATGTCATAGACGAATGATATTCATCTGTGCCTCTAACTCGCATTCCAATAGAGGTTGCGCCTTCATACACAATAGAGTGTTCATACCAACTGTGTTTCTCTGTTGCCCTCGTCGTCGAGATATCGGTTGGCTGGTGTGGATTTTGCCATAACTCTTATCCGTTATTTGGAAAAATATTTGATTGTATTGTAACTCTCCCTAGATCGGTCTCGGCAAGTGCCGCAGTTGAATCTATAAGAGTGCCTTTGGTACTTTCAAGAGTCGTGCTATTTGTGGTTGCAAAAAGTGGCAGGACCATGAGAAGTACGAAAAAAATTGTAATTGATTTCTTAAGCATGAATTTCCCTCGTGAAAGAGTGCTATCGATGTATCTGCCGTTTGTCAAACGCTTATGTAGTTTATCTAGTTGGATTTCAGCTAGACAATATCATTCTATTTATACTCGAATTCTGAGTATGTGCACCTCATATCTTGAAATTCTTTTTACTAGAAAATAGTGACTCAGAAACTGGGTATGGCATCCATGGAGTAGTATTAGCAAGGTTTCATATAGGATCAAAAACAGGGTTAGAAAGTTAACCCTATTCCTTTTTTGTTTTTATCCATACTACAACGATTGACACCACTACAAGCGTCATTGATGAGATAATTGCTGTCCCCTGAATTACTACAGGTGGGATGGATAGTACTGGGAGGTCCAAACTAAAAGTGTCGGCAATTGTGCCGTCTAGTAGAAACACTTCCACCTTGAGAACTCCGTTTTCTGCAGTCACTACACAATAGTGATAATCACTAAATACTATCATGGGTTTGCCAGACTGTATCGCCAATCTGAATTTGAGCTATGACTCTTCTCTCTTGAGTGATTTCAAAAGTAGAGCGTGAAATACATCATCGAACCCAAGAATACTGGAATGATCCACATGATTAATGCTAATCGCATCCAGTTTTTCGTACCACACTTTAACGGGGTATCATTTTTCATCGCAAGAATAAATCTGGAAGAAAATACTGCACCAAGAAGAATCGTAACTGTTCCAAGAATTGCATGACCAATGATTGGAACTCCATAGCTATCAAATGCGATGAAGATTCTCGGAGCCATAATCAATAGTGTAGTCCCGACTGAGGTGAGAAGCACCATAAGCATGATGTATCCATGAGTTTTGAATGGCTTTCTCTTGATATAACCAATTATCAGAAGTACGAGTGTAATATACTGAAGAAGCAGATTGAAATCAACCAAAATAGGAGCAGAAGAACCAAACAGTACCATAGATAAACCTCTACTAGAAATCTGCCTTCTGCAACATAAATATATCGAGCTCCGAAAGTAAACCCAAGTTTTCTGCAGAAGAGAATAGACTATGTATGTTTCTCGAAAAGTAATGTAGTCTTTTCAGCCATGATTGTTTCAGAGCTGTAATTAACATTATTTTAGAAATCGCTCACATCAGAGGAGAACCATCAAGAGTATTTGTTTGTGATTGGCAATTTATCAACTGGTAGTTTACATTCAGGTGTTGGAAGGTCAAGTGGTCTAATTCGATTGTGCGAAAATAGATACCCCCATTAGTAAATAAGAATAGCATCTCCTCTTCTTACATCTAGCAAATGTTAGGTAGTCATCACACTCCACCTCAGAATCAGTCGAAAAAAAAATGCTCAATTCCTATTGTAATAAGTGAATTGAGCAATCAGTTCACATCATAACAAAAATAGAATAGCGCCAATAATGACGAGTATTCCACCAAGGTCACTTCCGAACACGTACATAAGGATACCCACAACCAATATGACTATCCAATTATTGCCAAAATTCAGAGAGCCAAGGTGGATAGCACCACTGCTGGCAAGCGCAATCAATGAGAATAGAATTAGCAGAATTCCGCTTATCAATGAGCCTAAACCGAAATCTCCCAATCCTGGAAAGATTGAGAAAGGCGACCCTATAATCATTAGTATACCTTGAATTAATCCAATTATTCCACCTATGAGGACTAGTAGACTTCCAATTTTATTAAGATCTGACATATCGATTTCTCCATGTGTTAGAATGCCTAAATAGCACGTAAATATTTTGAAGGAATTACTATATATAGCATAGGATATGTCGTTCTCAACATCGGCAAAACATGAATATATCTATAAATTATAGCGAACGACCTTGGTAATTCACATAAAGGGAATTTTTGAAAGCAAGTCAAATGATTCGCATGGTTTTTTTTTGGGGGGATTTTTACGTCAACTTTATATTATAGGTTCGAATAATGCGCATATATCAGAAGAGAGATAGCAAGATTATCTGTTTTTGATTGGCAATTTAATAGTGAAAGTGGAACCCTTTCCTGGTTGACTCATTACCATAATCTCTCCCCCATGCATTTCAACCAATGAACGAGAAATCCAGAGCCCCAAACCTGTTCCTCCAGCCTTAATCGTTTCAGGATTTTCAGCCCTGAAAAACTTCGTAAACAACTTCTCCTGTTCATCTGTTGACATTCCTATTCCTGAATCTGTGATTCTGATGAAGAGAAAATTATCTTCTTCGTTTGCCGAAATATCTATTGTCCCACCTGAGTGAGTGTATTTGTAAGCATTTGATAGAAGATTGAGGATGATCTGATTTATCCATTGACTGTCACCTTCCACTGGGGGTAAGTCTGGATGAATACTTACCTTTAGTTTCAATTTCTTAGCTTCAATCTGAGGTCGCAATAGTTCAACCGTGTTATCTATTATTTCATGAATCTCAATTACGCTTAGATTCAGTTTGATTGCTCCTGCCTCAAGTCGAGAAACGACCAGAAGACTGCCAATAATTTCAGTAAGATTATTCGCGTTTCTTTGAATAGTCTTCAGCAATTCTGTTTGTTCATCAGTGAATTCTCCGACATCTCCTTCCAACATTATCTCCGTATAACCACAAATGGACGTTAATGGCGTTCGGAACTCGTGTGATACTAAAGATACAAATTCTGATTTCATTCGTTCTACTGCTCGTTCACGTGTTACATCACGGAACACGAAGAGCTGTCCTAAATATTTTTCATTAGCATCTTTTACAGGTGCTGAGTATACTTCTAGCTCTCGTTTCTGCGGCCAAATTTGGGAAACTGCTTCTCGATACTCAGAAACTTGACTCTCCGTTGCACTATTAACAATGTGCATTATTTTCGATGAGTCCTCGAAGACTCTATCCCAATGAGATTTCAAGTTATGAAAGAAATCATCAGTTACATCTTGGGTAATTAATGAGAAGAATCTACCAAAGGCCTTGTTAAGCCACAACATCCTATCATCAATTGAGAGAAGCATTATTGCCTCACTTGTTGCGTTGAGCATGGCATTCGTTTCACTTTTAGCTTGTTCTAGTGCAGTATTGACATCATTAAGCTCAGTCATCAATGGCACGACCCTATCGAACTCTGTACTAAGTTGTCTTTCAGCATCACCTAAATTGTGAAAATCTCTCACGTCTTTTTTCATGGCAATGTAACGAGTAACGCTTCCTTCTTCTGTTTTCAATGGAGCAATTGACATCAATTCCTTGTAGTAGCTTCCATCTTTTCTTCTATTTGTCATTACACCAGACCATACTTCGCCAGAGGTTATCGTATCCCAAAGAATCTTGTAAAAAATTGAATCATGATATCCGGATTTAAGAAGGCTGGCTTTATTGCCAATTGCTTCTTCAGAGGTGTAACCAGTTATGCGAGTAAATGCATCATTGACCCAAATAATGACGCCATTCGAATCAGTCACCATAATGCCATTTATCTCTAGAACTAATGAATAGATTTTTTCCCATTCTTCTCTTATGAAAGCACTTGGTCGATTGATCAAAGATATTCCCTTCCTTATACCTAATACATTTTGTCAAAATATTAGTTACTTCTTCCTGAGATGACCGCATCAAACCATCCTTGTATAATCCTCGGATCGCAGCCAATCAGTTGTGATGCTAAATACTTCCTCAATTTTTCTGGTGAATATTTCCTCGGGTCTTTGCAATAAACTAGCGGGGCGTGGTCTTCACCTGTGGAATACGTTCCTGTAAATGGATTGACAGAATACTGAGAGGAATGTTTGGCAGCTATCGAATCAATTCTGCTCCATACCTTTGTTTGTCTATTTTGACTTATTTGGGTCGAGCTTCCATATGCCTTGACAAGTTCATAAATATGCGTCACTTTGTTCCGGATCATCATCATTTCAATAGCAAGTTGTTGTCGCTCATCATCCATGAACTGTTTCAAGTCACCTTGCATGATTTTTCTTGTTAGGTTGTATTTCGGACTGTAGTCACTAATTTGCATAGCTTCGTCATGAATCCGCAAGAATAAGTTGATGGTAGCCTTGTCCAATCGCTCGTATTCTTTTTCATTCTGATTCTCACCGACCACAGTGGTGTCACCGGTTTGTTCAATAAGTTCTCCAATTCTTGAACCTACAAGGAGCATCACTGCCTCATAACACTCCTTATCCCAAGTAGATGTAGCTCTCATAGCTCGTCCTCTAAGTTGTTGCCATGCTGTTAGATTTCGTGTTGCTGTTGTATCTATGAGGAGATTTGGTCTAATAACATTCCATCCAGTTCGCGCCCAATTTGATACAATTATCACATTGATTCCCAGATTTTCCGCATCAATTATTCGACCAGCTAAATCATATATGAGTTGCTTCATTTCTCCTTGAGGCATTTTCAAAACAAAAAATTTCTTTTTCCTACCAGAAGCTTGGTATAATTCTGCTATCGGTGCTTTCATGAATCGAGCTGCAATGATTCCATAATTGTAGAAATCAACTATCCATTTCTGCATGTGACGATTTTCCAAACTCAATCTTGATCTAAGTCTGGGAATATTATCCTTTTCTAAGAATTGAGGCAACGTTTTTTGAAGTGGTGTAAGAACTTCTCTCACAAATTCTGCAGGTCTTACTGCTCCTATTGTTGTCAGTTTATCGGCATATTTCATTAAAACAGAATTGAATTGTTGTTTGAACTTACTGCAATTTTCTGTAGAGAGATTCAATCCCGTTGTTAAGAGGCTGAATAGGATATCTCCTAATTCATTCTTCATTATGTCCTCTTTTATAAAATCTGCAATTCGTCGTGGCGCTTGATTTTTCTGTGTCCATGGAAGATATAATTCATTTGAAAGTACGGCCATAGGATGAAGTCCACGTTGACCTAGTAATTGAGCAAAAATACCAGCTACACCTGCATATCCTGGATTTGCGGGTCCTCCCTCCCATCGAATACGTTTACCTTTCCCAAAAACAATTGCAGCGTTTAAACCTCTTACAGCTCTTTCTGCTTTAATAATCGAATTCACTGATTCTACAAGTCCTTCGCCCATTCGATATTGGTAACTACTTAGAGAAGTGAAAAGACCAAGGATTGTAGGTGATAGAAGATCTTTAATTTTATCATGTTTTTTGGCCTTTGATATCTTTGAACTTGCAATTTTCTGAAGTGATTTTGTGTCTAACTTGCTTCCAAAATCATGCATTTCAAGGCGATATTTAATATCTGGAGAAATTAGTAAATGAAGTAATTCTTGCCGTAATTTCATCAATAAATCTAACAATACTGTGAATCTACGCTTTCTCTCATATTGTTCATTTATTGGGCGACCAGCTATCAATTTCTCAAGAAGTCCATAATCAGATAAATTCTCAGCAATCTGAATTATATTGATCATCGGCCATTCATAGAAATTCAAATCTTCGCCACTTTCCCAACTGTGATAACGTTCTGTTAATGCAATCTCTTGGTCCGCTCTTCTTGAATAGATCCCCAAAATATCCCGGCCAATAACAATCTGTTTTTCCAAGGGAATTTGACTAAATAACTTCCTCAAATTCGATGAACCAAGAATATCAATGAATCCGCGGATTGACGATTTATAGGAATCAAGAAGAGAGAGTATTTTTCGTTCTCTATTGGAATGAGTAAATGGAAGCCCAAACTCCGCAAATGGAGCTACAAAGCCGTATGCAATCAATTCAGCTGAGGATAGAGTATAGACTAATTGCAATCCTAAATCTTGAAATCGTTCTCTGAATGCGATTGCGGTTCCAGTGAACCCAATAAGCCCCTCAAGACTTCCATCATGCAACCATTCGAGGAGTAATCTAGTAATCTCTGTTGAAACGCTATCATCACTAGCTGCGACCTTGTGAACTTCGTCTAGAATCACATGCCTGATATTACTGCCCTGAAGGAATTTTTCGATGGATATTGCATCAAATCCACCTTTCCCTTTCGAAGATCCTACCTGAGCAAGAGATTGATATGTCATGACAAGAATAGGTGGAGATGAGTCCAATTTCTTCTTACGTGCTTCATAATCATTCGGCGTACCTGCATATACATCATCAGGGGGAAGATGGAGTCCAATTGATTTGTAGCATAACTCTCTTATCCATTGCTGTTCATAGTTAATAGTCGGTACTAGAATCAAAATAGACTCACCTAATGACATTGATCTCAACCAATCTTGAATTGCCATCATACCAATGAGCGTCTTTCCCGAACCAGTAGGTGCCTCAACCAGCTGCCCTTGGTATCCAAATCCTCGAAATATAGTGAATGCATCCCGTTGATATGGTCGTGGAATTGCTGAACTATTAAGATCAAAGTATGACCATTCATTATATTTCGACTTAGTAGATTCTAAAAGAAATAGATTGATCAATGCAGACACGAACATGTCTGCAATTAACTCTTCAAAAGAAGTGAGTTTCTCGAAGAATTTGTGAAATGATTTTCTACGGTTAACAATATTTGAAACACCTGGAAAACCTGCTTTCTGAAATTCTTGATAGAGTTCAGTACCTAGAAAAGATTGAAGCCTGATATCATCCAAATTTGAGTGGATATATGCCTTTTTTGTTCTTGCATAGATTGTATTTGTCTTCATCAAGTGTCCTTTCTCTACTAACTCGAGAAGTTGCTTTTTAATGATTAGATCTGCAACTTCCTGCACGAAGATATGTTGATTTACAATTTCTACTAGTTTCGATTCCTCAATTGGGTTAGGTGATTCCTGAAATGCTTTAATAATGAGGTCTGAGATCAATGACTTCAAAATTGTTTCATCCAAAGTCAATAGGAATGGTATGCTATTTGGTGCTTCATTATGCATCTCTTGAAGCGGTGCATTGAGTGCAATTAAACTCCTTAGAGAAGACACCATTATTGCGACATTGCCTTTATGAAGCGAATGTCTCATTAGTTTCAATGTAAGTTCATAATAGTCCACTAAATCATAAAAACTGCCTCGCATACTTTCGATGTCTCCAGTTTCTAGACTTTCAGTGAAATTTCGATGGGTCCTGGAAGCAAAAGATTGAGCTCGCCAATATTGCACGGATTTTATTGTGGGACTAACATGATCAACGAAGAGTCCTGTTGTCGGTTCCATTGAGGGCAATGTTTCACCCGGAATTGGTGCATCAGCTTCCGATTCATCGAACTCATCGTAATTATCGTATTCATTTTCCAAAATTAGTTCACCACTAACTCACTTCTTCGCCTTGATGCCTTTGATGAGAGCGACATTTATTCTTTCAATCAATTCTCTTGGACTGAATGGTTTTGTGATATAATCATCTGCACCCATAGATAGTCCCTTTACCATATCTGCATCTTCAGTCTTAGAAGTTAACATTATTATAACAGGAGACTCTTCCCGGAGTTTTGCTTTTACTTCCGATACTAGCTCATATCCGTCTTTTCCTGGCATCAGTATATCTACAATTATAACATCAGGTTTTTCACGAAGTACTTTCTCAATTCCCTCATCACCATTTGATGCAGTAGAAACATTGAATCCTTCTTTGGATAATTTCATACGTATAAGTTGCAAAATGTCTGCTTCATCATCAATTACAACCACCCTAATTCTATTATCGAGTTTTACGTCATCACGTATTTTCTCAAATTGGTCTCTAATTATAATAGCTATTTGTATTGAACCTGCATATATAATACCACCAAAAATAAGGAGTATAATTGCAGTCGGAACTCCTCTCCTTAGTGCTATAATTCCTGGAACTATCTCCAGAGTGGTTCCCATTGATAAGCTAAATATTGCAACTAGGAAAAGTATTAGCTTCTTACTCCTCACGCCCATTGTAAAATAACACCTAATTTCTATCTTTCATGATATTAATGCAATTAGCAGTCTTACAAATTGTGCCGTTCTGAATTGTTGAAACTTGGCGTAAATATCAACAATCAGTTTTCCTAACGGTAAATATCTCATGATGAGAAACCCAATGAAGCATATAAATTAAGGATATATGGCAATTTCAAGATAATCTACTTTAATTATGGCAAACCTATAGCACGTTTGTCTTCCTGAGAAGGAATCAAAAATCTATTTCAGAACATCGTACAACGCACTTATCATTAGAACGATTGGCATTACAGAAGCTCTGTGTTGAAATTCAGAAGGAGTTTATCTATGCCCTTAAGTACTAATTTTCATGAGGCGGATAGAGCAGACGAAGTTATCAGATTTTAAGGAGTCCGAAGAAGAAACCTCGCCCTCAAGTTTGTCCACTGAAAAGACAGTGCCCCTCTCGATGACAGAACCCCCACCTCCACGACCAAAAGGTAAGATGTGGTACAAGACAACCGATTCCGAAGAGAAATGGGGAGTATGCAACTTCGATGGGACTATCCTCCTAGTACAAATCATCAGTGATCGATTATACGCCCATGGTGAAGAAGCAGTCTGTAAATGGTGTGGTGGAGTACTCGAGGTTCGAGAAGACAAGGTATTCTGTAATGGTGCCTGCAAAAGATATCAAGGAGAATTCTCAAGCAACCTCAATGCCTTCCTCTGGTGGGAAGGAGCCAAGTCCTACACGCTCAGGAAGTTGGTTGCAGAAGTAGAAGGTCTCGAACTTGAATCAAGAGACCTCGAACCAATTTCGTATGCACCTAACTGGTCTATTCTCTATGAGTATGCAGATGATATGGAATCTGATGATTCCCTCTAGTTCCTTCTCTTTGTCGAAAGAGTAATTAGACCTGTTACAGTTAATTGCAGATTCAATTGGTGAACTATTATGACAATGGATGATGGAGGAACAACAACTTCAGGACCTAAACCTCAAGAAGTGAAAATTGCTGCTTGGCTTGTTCTACTTGAATCAATAGTAGGTGCAATTAGTGGTGGGGTAGCATATTATATTGCGGAAGAATATGGTTATGGCGGAAATGATCTTGCACTTCTGGGTGTCGTGTTAGCAATTGTTGGATTCTGGTTGTATTTCCAAATCATGGGTCAAGATTACACTGCTTGGAATATGGCAGTGATTTTCAATATTCTTGCTATCTTTCTCTATGCTACAGGAGAAAATTGGGCAGGAGTAATACTTAGTCTAATTTGCTTACTCTATTTGGTACAACCAAATGTCAAACAGCATTTTGTAAAATAGAATAAGGCTGGGTTTACCAGCCCCTTTCTTCTTTTTTTCTTCTCCTAATCACTAGAGAGATTATGTTCATAGAGGAGAAACCGTCGTCCGACGAATTCCTCGTCTACATATCCCAGAGTCAAAGCCCATTCAGTGGCTCTTGGACCTAAGAAATAGACTGCTCTATCTGCTCCCAAGGTATCAGCTTCTTCAATTGTTCGTGCAATGATATCTACAAAGACAGTCCGATTTGTTGCAAAAACGGTATAGGCTGCAGTCCAGATATCTTCCTTCCTGTCGCGTTTAGCCATACAATATATTCCCTGAGTCAATCCTTCTTCATCGATTATGACTTTGATTTCTGCCTCTTTGAGTAGTCGCGAGAGACCTTCAATACTCTTGAAATCAAATTGCCAGGCTAGAGGAAACGTAGTAGTCGGTACAAGATCTGGGTTTGTAAGGAGAATTTCGTAGAGGCGAGTTGCATCGATTCTGAGAGGCAGGAATGTTGGGCTTGGTGTCGGATGTTCAGGATAAGGTCTATAGAGTCTAAAATACCCTGTTTTGTTTGCTAAAGTAAATCCTGAGTGTTCAGCAACTAGCTGAGACGCTTCGTTTCGTGAACTTGTAGCATACCAGAGAATTCTGATTCCTTGTTCTTTTGCAGCGGTCGCCAAGGCTTTCGTTATTTTAGCACCATACCCTTTGTGTCTGTGTCCATCCTTCACTCTTAATCCTTTGACCCAACCAATTGCTGCATTCTCAATTATCAGTAGATCACCCAGCGCAACTAGTTCTTCGTCCTTGAAGATGCCGACAGATGTATTTGCTGAATCAAAAACCCATGTAGGAAATTCTTCGGGAACGTAATCATTCCCTTCCCAGATGGTTTCACATAGCAATTTGACTTGGTCGTGATCTTCAATTACTAAATCACGGAGGTTTTCAGACATATCTTTGCGTGCGAATTAACCCGCTTAAGAATAATTTGAAAGATACACATCAACGATTCTGAAATACTAGACAATAATGATGGTGCACATTGGAAACATATGTAGTAGGGTATCCCCATATGCCCAATTTCTTGTTATCCTGACACCAGATGAATTCTTGCTGTAAACAGTAATCTTGTGACATTCTTCTAGCCAAGTCCCATGCAATCGGTTTCATTCTTCCATCTACATCTCGCATATTTTGAACAATGATTGTAAGGTATGCTTTCTGTTTTAGGAGTGTTTTGAGTCCTCCCAGAATTGATGCAAGATTTTCGATGTACTCGTCATAGTCCTCGATGTTTCCTAGGTCTCTGTTCGATTCACTATAGTGTTGTTTGAGTCCCCTTTCTTCTCTTTCTTTGTGAACTGAATCACTTCCACCTCGAGACTTCCTTAACATGTCCCAATAGGGTGGAGATGTTATAAGATAGTCGAACGTGGGAATATCGCCTTCAAATTGTTCCTCAAGAAGTGCAAGGGTATCTTTGGCATCTCCAACAATTAGATACTGCCAAGATTTTCCTTCCAATTCCTCAAGATACTTGCGTCCTGTTTCTGCAAACTCTGGATTGAGTTCGATTCCAACTGCGTTTCTTGAAGTCTCCTTGCATGCAATCAAAGTACTGCCTACACCTGCAAAGGGATCTAGAATCCATGAGCCACATTTTGAGAAGAAACCCACAAATCGTGTCACTAATTCCTCAGGGAATTTTGCTGGATGTTCAAGTTGGGCAGAAGTTCTTGAGCGTGGATTGATTATAAACCAAGATTTTGTTGCCTTTACCCACTCTTTTCCATCCAAATTATTGAGTGTATTCTCAGGGTGTCGACGCAAGTTACCACCTACGAAAAGTAGAATCTGATTGGGTCATAAGTCTAACTTCTATCAAATACGGTTACCTTAATTTATAGGATGTACTTGTACTCATGTAGCTTCTCTAGAGGAACCTTAGAATGAAATCAATTTGGAAACAAAAGACA